>Ga0315280_10001387_pt1 | contig 41916 bp, 48 predicted proteins | sample YL17G06_40_MG_FD_203697 | JGI IMG/M metagenome (GOLD analysis project Ga0315280, IMG submission 203697) | Sediment microbial communities from Yellowstone Lake, YNP, Wyoming, USA - YL17G06_40 | ecosystem: Environmental > Aquatic > Freshwater > Lake > Sediment | place: USA: Wyoming | collected...
GTTGCGATCTCGCATCCGCTTATAGCTCAAGGCTTGAAGAATTCTGCCGTCTTCCCCTACGAGGATGATGTTTCCTTCACCGAAAAGCTCCAGAACAAGCCTCACCGCGCCAGCGTTGGTCTTGAAATTGAAGATCACAATCCGTTCAAACTCGTACTGCTCAACACTCGTCAACCGACTGTTCCGCAGATATTTGCGCAAGGCCATGCAAAAAGCAGGCGGCGTGAGCGGCTTCTCCAAGACGTAAGAAGCCAAGTGCAAACGTCTCCCAGCCTCCAATACCAGCCGCAACTCAGGCTTGTCTGGCTTATGCAGCTTCAGCAGCAGAGTTCTTTCGTCAAGCTGGTAGACATTGTTGACACGAGAGTCCACAATACTTAGTCCAAGTTCGCGAACAACAGCCGCCACATCGAAACTCGTGAACTCCTTCTTGCGCAAGGCTTGAACACCACTTGGAAGGTATGTCCAGAACACTATAAATAGGCAACTTTAAATCTGAATCCAAAATATAAATGGCAAAGGCTCTGAAGCATCATGAAACCTTTGGAAACAGTCTACTGGCTTAGACTTGGCTTAGGCATAGCTGCAGCCCTCATATGTATGGGCTACGGACTGGCAGTAAACGGAATAAGCAGAACAGATTTCCCGTTCACAACCCTCATGAACAGCATGTCCCTAGCGATTCTGACCTACCTCGGGTCCTATTTCGTGATAAAACGGCGCTTCTTGACCAAAGTGGAAAAAACCACCAAGCTGTTCACAACGGGAATCGGCATCTACTTCATCTCGTGGATAGTGTTCTGGGTCCTAATCTACACTGCACTCGCAGTCTAGTCTTCTTCCTCTTTCAGAAAATTCTCCATAGTTACCTGACTCTTGTCACTCTTCAAAGTCTGAATCCTGCCATTCTCAGACATCGCACCGTTCGCGTTCGGAAGACTCGCAACATCAATCCTGCTCAACACTCGCATGCAATCAGCCCAAGCTGAGAAAAACCCGCGGTCAAACTCTCCATGAAGCCCATTTCTCATGTGCTCCAAAAACTCCCGCCTGTAGGCATGCAACGCCGCCTTGTCGCCCAAGTCAAGTTTCGGAAAGAAAGCATACGCATCGCCGTTTGTTTTCCTTGAAAGCAACATGCCGTACAAGGCTCTGAAATACCCGCGGTTCCACTCTGTCTTATGCATTTTCTGTTTGAGCTTCTCCAGCTCTCGTTCGGCTTCAGTAAACTGTCTATTAACCAGCAGTTGGAAGAACCGAGTCACCAAAGCTTGCGGAATAGGCATGATTAATGACCACGAGGCTTTTTGTCCTGTTTCTCCTCTTCGGAAACATCCTCTATACCGTTCTCTGTTACTTTAAATATTTCCTCTCCCTCTGGCAGATACGGACTTGAAACCAGCCTCGCAATCCGCACCGGGCCATGCGCAGCCCTGCGCAGATAGACCCGCGTGTGGCTCGTGTGCCCGACGATGTGCCCGCCAATGGGATAAACAGCGTCGCCGAAAAACACGTCAGGCTTAGCCATAACCTGATTCGTCACCACCGCCACAGCGTTGAACGCTCTAGCCAAGCCGATGAGCTTGTGCATGTGCTTGTTCAGCCTCTGCTGTCTTGGAGCCAACATCTCGCGCCCAATGTACTCGCTTCTGAAATGCGCCGTCAAAGAATCAACGATAATCAATTTTACATTGTTCTCCTTGATGACTTGGTCAGCGTTGTCCAGCAGAAACATCTGATGGTCAGAAGTGTACGCCTCAGCGTAGATGATGTTCTTGGCAACCTGCTCAGGGTCCAAGCCCAGGTACCTAGACATTTGCACAATCCGCTCAGTCCTGAAAGTATTCTCACTATCCACATACAACGCCGCACCGTTAAGCCCGCCGCGTTCAGGAGGCAACTGCACATTCACGCACAGTTGATGGCAAATCTGACTCTTCCCAGTGCCATACTCGCCGTAAAACTCCGTTATAGTCTGCGTTTCCAACCCGCCGTCAAGAAGCGCATCAATCACCTTGCTCCCACTCGTCAAACGCAAGACACTCTTACGCATCTTAAGCAGCTCATCAGCCCTGATAAATGAAATACCAATATTGGAACGCGCCTCCTCAATAATCGAAAAAGCCTTCTTCTCGCTTATCCCCGCAGGCTCCAACTCTCGCGCAGTGGCCATCGCCAAAGACTCAATAGTGCGAAAACTCATCTCCTTCAGCTTCTGAGCAGTAGCCGGACCAACTCCTGGAAGATCCTCCAAGAACTCGTACTTCTTCTTAATCGGTTGCGTGTTCTCTTTCACTTCATCCTCAGCCATCGAACATCCCCCTCTTCACAATCCATCTGAAACAGTTGAGGAAAGCCATATTTAAAACACGCGAAGCACAAAAGCCGTCTGTCTATGGAGAGATAAGTTAAAGTGATTAACATCGTTTCGTGAATAACTTAAGACAAGGTATAAGTACACGGTTTTTTCATAAAACTGACCACTTGAGAGGGAAAGGAATTTGGAAGCAGCAAAGAAATTGGAAGAAGTCGCGTTCAACATTCTGAAACAGGCTGTCATTTACTTGCCTGACGACGTCAGGGAAGCGTTGAAAAAGGCTTACGCTGAGGAAACAAGCGCCACTGGAAAAGCGCAGCTTAAGGCAATTCTGGACAACATTGAACTTGCCGAAAAATACCAAGCTCCAGTCTGCCAAGACACGGGCACAATAATATTCTACGTTAAGGCCGGCGCGAAAGCCAAAAACCTCGACAAGGTCGAAGAAGCGATAGCGAACGCAACGCGCAGAGCCACAAAAGAAGTTCCGCTCAGACCGAACGCCGTGGATCCGTTCACTGGAAAGAACAGCGGAGACAACACTGGAAAATACATACCATACACAAACTGGGAAATCGTGCCCGGCGAAACCTTGGAAATGACAGTGATGACGAAGGGTGGAGGCTCGGAAAACGTCTGCGTAGGCGGAATGATCGTCCCAGGAGAGGGAATAAAGGGACTGAAGAAATTCGTCATCGATGCCGTGGTAAAAGCCGGCGCACAGCCATGCCCACCGAACATTCTGGGCATTGCAATGGGAGGCGGAGCAGACATATCCATGAAACTTGCAAAGAAAGCATTACTGAAACCTTTGACGGAGCATAATCCAGACCCTGAAATTGCGAAACTAGAAAGGGAAATATTTGAGGCGGCAAACATGACAGGAATCGGTCCCATGGGACTTGGCGGAAAAACAACTGTTCTCGGCGTTCACATAGACTACGCCTACAGGCATCCAGCATCATTTCCCGCGGCAGTGGCTTTCAACTGCTGGGCAGCGAGAAGAGCCACAGCGCGAATCAACGCCGACGGAACAGTTGATTACCTAACGCATAAACTGAAATAGTGAGGTGAAGAATGATGGCAATATACAAACTCAAAACCCCCATCTCAGAGGAAGACGTTCGCAAGCTCAAGGTCAACGACGTGCTTTATGTGTCTGGAACGATAGTGACCGCGAGAGACCAAGCTCACAGAAGAGCTCTGGAATTCTTCAAAGAAGCAAAACCTCTGCCAGTAAACCTTGAAGGCCTAGCCGTTTTTCACTGCGGCCCAGTGGTAAGCAAGGAACGAGACAAGTGGATCGCCGTAGCTGCTGGCCCGACGACAAGCACGAGGATGGACATTTTCGAAGATGAATTCATCAAGGACTTCAAGGTTCGCGTGGTCATCGGTAAAGGCGGAATGGGCAAGAAGACAACGGATGCCATGGCCAAGTACGGCGCTGTTTACGGAGCCTTCACGGGTGGAGCCGCAATATTGGCTGCGAAGGCAATCAAGAGCGTCAAGAGCGTTGAGTGGCTGGATTTGGGAACGCCTGAGGCCATGTGGATTTTCGAGGTTGAAGAGTTCGGCCCATTGGCAATCGCAATTGACTCACATGGAAACAATATTTTCATGGACGTAGCCAAGAGCGTCGAGGAGAACAAGCAGAAGATCTACCAGAAACTTGGCATAACGCCATAGTTTCAACCACTTTTTTCTGATTTGTTTTTGCATTTCATTTTTTTGATAACTAGTTTCGATTCGGTTTAGTATGTCAGAAGATTTAATATGACTTAGCCTCTTTTAGCAGCGTGGGACCTTAAGTATGTTCAAGAACTTTAGAGACAAGATAGCCCTTTCTGGAATCACGGTGCTGATGATAGGTATAGTCTTGTTGATATTCACTTTCGTGAGTGCCTACGGATTTCTCACGGCGGGCTTAGCGATAATTGCTTCTGAAGACTTGGTGCGAACTTTCGGCGAGGCACTGGCTCCATTGATTGCAACTTGCATACGCATAATGTACCTTGGAGTGATGGGTTGGATAGGTTCACTCATCACTATAAGAGGAGTAACCATAATCGCCCACACGCCTCAACCTGTACCAGTCATGCAGCAGAAAGAGCCCATGCCCGAGCCGAAACCACAACCGCAGCCACAACAGCCACAGTCACAGAAGCCAAAAGTTGAGAAGCCAAAGGAAGAGAAGCCAAAGGAAGAGAAACCGAAAGAAGAGAAGCCGAAGGAAGTACCCATGCCACCTGAACCAGAAATCGTGGTGATACCTCCAGAATCAGTCACACAGGAGCAACCGCAAACACCGCAAAAACAACAGCTACAGAACAATTCATCGCCTCCACCATCCAACAACCAAGACTGATTGCAAACTGTCGGAAAAGGGTGCGTCCATGAGAATACCGATTCGAATGATAGGCATAGCCACGACGTTTTTCTGGATCTTCCTAATCGCCTTCGCCGTTACGGCAGTGTATTCTCTTAAGGACGTGCAGTTCGATTTCGGCGAACCACAAACGGGAACCACCGCGGACAACAGACTCTTCTTTTCCATGCCGATAAAAATTTTCAACAGAGGCTTCTACGACATCGGCTACTTCAACGTAACCTCCCAGATCACAAGTGGAGATGGCGCAATTGTCGCGAGCGGAACAACCTTTGTGCCTGTCATAAGGAAAGGCGAGGAGATAACCACGTCTCACATGGTTACTGTGAGCATTGGTGATTTGTTGCAAAGTAACAGGAATTATTTGTTTAACAACACGGAGCTGAGAATCTGCGAGTCAGTGGGCATGAGGGTGGCGGAGATGATTCCTGTTCAAGCCTCAACCAACTTTTCTGTGCCTTGGGGTGCTCCGCTCTACGGTTTTGCGTTGGGAGCGCCTGAATACTCAACGTACAATGTCACTCATCTCAGAGTTGTTGTTCCAGTAAGTTTCGAGAACCACTCATTCTTCGACTTAGCGGGCACCGTTCAGCTGCGCATGTTCAACAGCACAGGAGTGTATGCAGGCTTTGGGCAGACATCAGTTGGGGCTAGTCAAGGTTCCTCTTACGATGGTCTTGTTGAGTTTTACGTTGGAGCATCAGGGCTTACTCGAAGCGGGAGTTTCGAAGTTTCTTTCCTCTCTTCTGTTTTCAACTACGGACCTTGGGTGATTCCTTATGGCTAACACGAACACCGGTTTCAAGAAGAATCTCCGAGGCATCGTGTTCAGAGCCTTGAAGGCGGCAATCAAGGGAATCCTCTTTTACATTATCTACTTTGTCCTCTCGCAGTTGCTTGCCCCAGTTTCAACGTTGGTTCCTGGTCTTCAGCAGATGATCGAAACTTTCTTCATAGTATACATAGTACTAATGATTGTCGGAGACCTCACTTCAGGCACCATCTATCAACATTTCTTCAACGCCGCTAAAGCACTGTTCGTGATTGGATACTTGCTCTTCTCCTTGAGGGGAGGAGTATTCGGCACATCTTTCGAAAACGTAAGCTTGATGGTGGACTTGCGTCTGTTTCTAGTCATCGCAGTGCTTCTGAGCTTGTTGGGGCTTGCGAAAACGGTGCTACAAGCGATAAACTACATGAGTGAAAAAGCAGAGATTACACCAATCTGACCATTCCGTCTTTTTCTCGAAGAATTGCGACTCACTGTATGAAATGCCTCGCTAGGCTCATTCTTCTCACGATTTGTGACTGGTGTCCGTCGCGAATGTGCCTTCTTGCCTTCTCCTCGCATTTACGGCGTTCTCTCTGTATTCAAAAAGTCTCGTCAAAACATGCAGACAGAAGACGAGTGCCTGGCGAACGCATTACTGGAGAGGTTGCCCGAGATTGCTCTCAGTGTCTAGACCCCTCCTCTATATATAGATTGAATTCAAGAACAGAAACGGCGAGTGAAGCTGTGTCAGGTCATTAGTAAACCGTGAAAAAGAAGTCACTAGTATTCCGCGATGGTGCAGTGCTTCTTGATGTACTCTTCCAGCCTGCTTCCCAGCACCTGCTTCAGCAGGTCCATCCGAATGGTTAGGTACTCGTCGCGTAGGATGTCAAAGTGGAATCCGTCCCATTTCCGACCGTTCACAAACTCAGCCTGCCTCATTGCGCCGCCCTTTTTGAAGCCGCAGGCTTCCAGCACCTTGTGTGCGCGGCGGTTGTACTCGATGCTCCACGCTTCGCAGCGTTCCATGTTCAGCTGGTTAAAGCACATCTCTAACAGTGCCACGGTGATTTGTTTGCCTGAGCCTTTTCCCCAGAGCTCTTTCTTGCCGATGTACGTTCCGACACCTGCGTTTCTGACGTTGCCCCAGTCGGATTTTTCTATGCGTGCGATTCCGGTGGCTTCTTTCAGGTCGACACGTTCGATGATGAAGTGAAGTTCCTTCTCGTCCTTCATCCAGTCCTCGTACTGTTTTTCCAGCTGGGCCATGCTGACGAAGTTTATGGGTTTGCCTCTGGAATACATTATGACTTCGAAATCGTTCTCCCATTCATGCAGCAGTTTCAGGTCTTCCCTTTCTACAGGCCTGAACCGCAGGTCTCCAAACTCAAACATTAACGTTCACCACTTGAGTCTACAAGGCTCTGCACAATGTTGCTTTTAACTCTAACCGAATGCAACGCACGTGTTACTTTCTTTCAATCAGTTCGATCAGAGTCCCGTCAGGGTCTTCGATGAAAGCTATCAGTGGCCCGCTTGGACCGAGCTTGAAAGGCTCGTCTGTGATTGTGATTTTTTCCTTTCGCAGTTTGGAAATGGTCTGTTCCATGTTTTTGACTTCAAATGTGATGTGGTCGAACAGCCGGTCCTCGTAGTCGGCTTGGATGAACTTTTCCTGTTTCCTGTAGAAGGTGAGTTCGAGTTTGGCTCCCTTGCCCTCTGAATCTTGGAGGAAGGCGATTTCAGCGTTGTTCTGAGGTATTTCTCGCCTGCTTAGGAGACTGAGTCCCATCAATCTAGCGTAGAAGTCAATAGACTTGTCCATGTTGCTTGTCCGAATACTGGTGTGCGTGAACACGATTCCATTCACCTACTCCTTCTTGCATTTCTCTGGTATATACAACCCACGGTCATTCTCCGATGCGCGAGGGAGTTCTGCCTATTTTGCCAAGAGGAACAAGAAACGATTCTTCTACAACTTTTTTGTCATTACGTAGGCGTCTTCGCCATCAGCATAATATCCCTTAATCGTGCGAGTGACTTGGAATCCCAACTTCTTGTACAGGTTGACTGCAGGAGTGTTAGTCGCCCTGACCTCCAGATAACATTGCTTCGCGTTGTACACGAGCATGTTTTCCATAGCCTTATTGACCAGGGCTTCACCTATGTGCTTACGCCTGTACGAGAGCATCACCGCCACAGAAACAACGTGCCCCTTCTTGATCAGCCCGCTGAAACCCAGATTTGACAAGCCAACCTCGATGCGGCACATCATGTAACCGACAACCTTCCCGTCTTCCTCAGCGACGACAAAAGTCTCTGGAAACCTGCGATACAAATCCACAAAAAAGAAATCCGTGTAATTCTCAGGCAGGCACTCGCGGTTGATTCTAGTGACGCTTTCCAAATCACTCGTAGTGAATTTCCGCAGACTAAACGTGTTCTGCAAACGTCTTCGTCTCCATTCAGTCCATATGCATAGTTCCAGGCAGCTTAATCACTTTTCCCATTTTAACCGCTCGGCGAAACAACCTGCTCCTCGACAACCTTAACCTCTGGCAAAGTAAAGTTCCCATAAGGCATCGCCCAAACCTTGCCAGCCTTGCCAACGATGTTGAAAGCCTCATTCAAGGCATCGTTCACCGCCCTCGCCGTCTTAACCTTGAAAACGTTAGAAGCGTAATAGTCAGGCATAGAAGAAACCAAGATGATCTGAGCCTTCTGCAAAGCCTTCAACAAGTAATACGCCTTATGCCCGCCCAACACAAAATTGCGCTTGACCTCCCTTTCAACAGCCTTCAACTCGCCGAACCTAACCATCCAATCATAAAGCACCTCATTCCCGTGGCCTTCAAGGCACTCAGCCACCAAAATTATCACACCGCCACGCTTAACCACGTCAATGGCGTTGTCTACGCCTTTGTAAGCTTGAAAAAGGTTCACGTCCGCCGGCTCACCGCCTGAACTTACCACAACAATGTCTGCTCTGCGGTCCACCGTCACACGATACATCTCGTCAACGGCCTTGATACCTTCCATGAACGCCTGCTCCAAATCACCCGCAAAAGCCTTCACAACCTCACCCTTGCCGTTAGTGACAACGTTCAAAATGAAATCCACCTTCGCGAGCCTCGCAGCTTCAACCATGTCCTCATGAACAGGGTTCCCATCCAAGACGCCGGTTCTAGCGTTTGCATCCAAAAGCATGGCATGATTGTGCTTTATGGTTTCCTCGCCTGAAACGCCTGGCAAAACGCTCTTTCTTCCTCCACCGTAACCAGCATAATAATGGAAACACACGTCTCCAGTCAAAATCCTCACATCTGCTTCGGCGAAAATGCGGTTCAGAAACACCTTAGTCCCATGTTTGTTAGTCGTGCCAATATAGACCAAGTCCGCTGCCTTGCAATCGTGACTCACCGTCTTCACACGGCTGAACACGCTTTCTCCCAACAGCCTTACAGCTTCATCTCTTGTCACAGCCCTGTGTATTCCGCAACCAAAAATAACCGTCACATTTTCATCCTTGACACCAGCCCTGTTCAACTCATCCAGTATGGCCTGAACCATCACATCGCTCGGCGCAGGTCTAGTAGCGTCATCCACAACGACTGCAATCTTGTGTTCCGGCCTGACAATTTCGCCCAGTTTCTTGGAATCGATAGGCTCCCTTATGGCTCTTTCAACCTCAGCCTTAGCATCTGGCACGGCAGGCTTCTCCCTCGGCTCGATTGAGCCTAGGAAGTTTCTTGTTGGAACTCTCAAGCAGACCTCGGTCTTTCCGTAAGGAAGCCAAACGTCAACCATGATGCACCACTTGAATATGAAGACACATGGGCGGAAACTTTTAAGCCTTATCGAAGAGGGCTCCGTTAACTCTTAGGGTTTAGCGTAAAAAAGGTTGAGTGTTAACAAAGCTAGGTTTTATGCTTGGTTTACATCACGGAGTTCCACATATTCATCGAGTATGTGCCAGGGACTATATAGCTCATAAACGCTGATGCGATTGTCGTGTTGAACTCTTTGTTGCTCCATCCTATTCATAACCTTTTCAAGGTCCGCCAAGTTCTCAAGCTCCCAATTCGACATATCCACCAATGTTGCCGCCAATCATTTGAGCGAACATTTTCCATGATCCCAGCTCTCTAGGCCTCTGCGGGTTCTTTTCTTTCCATGCGACGAACTTTCCGAGTGCCATGAACCCATCTTGCTTCTCTAGTTTGACAACGTATGTTTCTACCATGAAAACAGCCATTATCACCCTCTTTTCGTCTATTACGTCATTTCAAGTCGCATAAACGATTCAAGAAAAATCTCCCATCATTCAAGTCCCGAAGAGTTAACATAACCTTGAAGAAACGCCGGGTCAAAATAGGAGAAAAGCTTGCACAGCTAGGGCTTGAACTTAGCGGAAGTTCTTTAAGACCCAGAAATAGTACTTATCCAATGTGAGGAAACAGGTATGTCAATCGAGAAGAAGCCTCAAAAAAACGAAATCCTCTTTGTATGGTTTAACAGATACGCTGGAGTGACGATCAAAACGCCGTCAAAAACGCTGGTCATCGATCCCGTGGATGTCAAACCTCGCAACTTCCAAAACATCGACGCAGTTCTGATCACCCACGAACACTACGACCACCTAGACCAAGCTCTGGTGGCAGAAATCCATAAGCTCACACAATGCGCGGTAATAGCCGACCCGACATCGTTCAGAAGGCTGCGAAACACGATTCCACAAGAAAAACTCCAAGAAGCTCAACAAGGGTCAGAAACAAAGCTTGACGGCGTCACTGTGAAAGCAGAAAAATCCAACCATCCGCCAGCTGCCACACCCTTATCCTTCATAATAACAAGCGAAGACGGAGTAAAAGTCTTCCACACCTCAGACAGCCTACCATACCCCGAAATGGCAGCCATGGGTGAAAGAGAAAAACTCGACGTTGTCTTCTGCACCATCGGAATAGCCCCAGGCGCTTCACCCGAAGCAGGAGTGGAAATAGCAAAATTAACCAAACCCAAAGTCGCTGTCCCTTACCACACTGGCTCAGCAGCGGACCAGAAAAGATTCGCAGAAATCCTGAAGAAGGAACTGCCGAAGACACACTGCCTGATACCTGAAGTGGGCAAAATCTACGAAGTTTCAAAAAGAGGGTGAAAAACTGCTGGAAGAAAAGGGCAACGAAGCCCCCAAACTTGGAATCTGCAAAATCCTCAACAAAATAGGCGCTCTGCAGTTCGGAGCCTTCAAACTCACAAGTGGAAAAATAAGCCCCTACTACATTGACCTGCGCATCGTTCCAAGCTTTCCAGACGTCTTCCAAAAAATCTGCGATTTTTACGTCAGCTTCATCAAAGACGAAATAGGAGTCAAAAGCTTCGAAAGAGTAGCGGGAATTCCAGTTGCAGGCATACCCTTCACGTCAATAATTGCGTGCGAATTGAAAAAGCCGTTTCTGTACATCCGCAAAGGCGTGCCCCTTCACGGAAGGCAGAGAAGAATAGAAGGAATTCTAGCACCTGGTAACCGCATCTTACTGGTCGACGACTTGGTTACGACTGGCTTGTCTCTGATAAAAGCCGCGAAGGCCATAACCGCTGAAGGCGGAGTTGTAACTGACGCTGTGGTGCTCATAGACCGCCAAGAAGGCGGCAAACAAAAGCTTCAAAAAGACGGCATAAAACTTCACGCCGTGCTGAACATCACGGAAATAGCCAGCAACTTGCACGAGATAGGAACGATAGACGAGGAACAGCTGAAAACCATTTTGAAACAGGTCAAAAAGGATAGAAAAACCAAACGTAATGAAGAAAGCACAGGGCTTATTCGTAGAATATGAGGGCCTGATCCTCAAGTATCCCGTGAAGCTTGTGCACCGCATCGTAAACATCCTGCTCTTTCTTTGCTCCAGTGCAGACAAGTTTCCCGCTCGCGAACAGCAGCATGACCACTTTGGGCTCATCCATTCTGTAAATCAAGCCTGGAAACTGTTCAGGCTCGTACATCGTTTTCACAAGAGTGTACACAGCCTTTTCCAAGTCTATCATCCCGCCTAGGCTGGCGGAAGCAACGATGTTCTGAATCTTTAACTCCGGCTTGCTAATGATAATTATACCGCCCTTCTTCAACTCCTTAGTGACCTTCATAACTGCTCTGCGCGCTTCCTTCTCCGACTTGGCACCCGTGCAAACCATCTTTCCAGAATTGAAAATCAAAGTCGCCGTCTTCGGCCTCTTAAGCCTAAACACCAAGCCTGGAAACTGTTCAGGCCGATACTCCACGCCTGGGTAACCTTTCACGACAGCGTTCAAGTCAACCTTCTGATTTAAAGTCGCGGAAGCAACCACGTTTTGAATGGTAATTATGGCCTTGCTCTTCGGCATGAAACGCCACTTCTTAGTAGTGAAGTGTTTAAATACCCTTTATAAAGCCTTAGGTTTCGGAAGACTTTTCCGCGTCTTGCTGCGGTCTAGCTTCTGCTTTTTCCTTTCCTACTCTTGAAACAGCAAACTCAACAATCAGCCACAGCGCGCGCAAAAAGAAGCCTAAAACAAGAAACCTCACCCATCAACAGACCGACTCAAAAATATCAAAAAGCTCACATCAATTTTGAACCAAGGATGCGTGCCAACGAGGACTGGCAAGAGCTTCCCAACGCAAGACTTCAAAGACCTTCGCAAGCGTGCTCTAGGCGATCGGAGAGTCATGCTTTGGAATAACCTTTCCGTTCATATAGGCTTTGAGCTTCCATTCTGGCTTGCGTGTGTTTTTCTTCTTATGAATCTCACCAGCTCCCAGAAATCAAAAATGACGAGAGCCACTATTGCGGCTTGCGCCCATGAGAATGTCGCAACGCCCAGACGCGTGCCGTTATGAGCTTCGTCGCTTGCATTGCAGTTGATCGTGTATGTCAGGAAACCTTGGGCCAGGAGAATCTCATGAATGTTGTTGGAGATCGATCGATTGTAACTCTCGTGAAACTGTATGTCGGAATACATGCCACGTATAGTCACATCTTGTGGCGGTTGTGCACCTTCTTGCCAGAACGTGAAGACGCCTACTAGGCCGAAAACTGCAATGCTTATTAGGAGACCGTTCAGAACCAACACGTAAATCATCTTAAGCGTTATCTTTCCAAACAGTTTTCTTTCCTGATGCGGTTTGTCCTCGCTTTCGCTTGTGAAGGGAAACATCAAGATAATGACAGCTATGATGATTATCACGACGACCAATACGTACGAGTTTCCCAAAGAGTGCGTGAGCAGAGAGAAGTTGCCTGCGTAAGGGATTCTTCCGACTACTCTCCCAATATAGTAGTCTTGCGGAAATGCTTCCTCGCCAGGGGGATTGTTGTCTCCATGTGTGTAAAACCAGTAGACGCCGTCGTCCTTGAGTTCCTTCTTAACAGCTCTGTGAACTATCAACTCCTCAGTGTTGCCAGGTTTTCTGAAGACGATGATGTCTCCTGTCATGTACTGCGCGTTTATTTGCTGCGGCGGCGTTCCCTGAACTATTATCAGGTCGCCCACGTTCAGTGTTGGCAACATGCTTCCAGAAGCCACAGCAAGCGCCGGATAAGGCGTGCTTAAAGTCACTTGTATGCCGAACCAAAATCCAAACACTATTATCACTACTAAGGCAACAGATACCACTGTCTGGAAATACTCGTTTTTCCATAATTGTTTGAGCGTTGCAGTTGCCAACATGCTGCCTTCTTTTACGATGAAGCGTTCTTGTTGAATAATGCAGTTGTGCTTTAAAGCTTAACGTTTTTGAAAGTAAAAAATAGGGGGAAGGAGGGGATAAGCCTGAAGGTCGCCAGCGTTCTTGGGCGTCTAAATCTTCTTCTTGCTTAGGACTTCTCGGAACGCCTTCTTGCACTTTGGACAGTCAAAGAGACCGATTTCTAACTGAATTCTCTTTCCAGCCTTGTCTGGGCGTCCAGCCATTGTCCACTTCTTCCTAGGCGCGTTCACGACGGTTCCGCATTTTGGACACTTAGCCATTTAATTTCCTCCAATATATTCGTATCCATGGTTTCTGATGATGATAGATAAATAATTTTCCATTGTTTTCGAATAGAAAATCTGTTTCCCAACATCGGGTTTAGACATTTTCTTGCAAAGAAAACAAGTGGTTCTGCAGAAACTTTTGAGCTAAAGCCTTAAAATGCCTACATAACCCGCATGGAAAAGGCCATGGAAGAGGGTTTGGCCCTGTTTTCCGTTCAACATGCATCCAAACTCGGTGCAAATCATGTTGATGCAGGGCTTGAAGGCCATTATGACGGGCTTATAACTGTTGCGGACGACAAGGTTCAACATGGAGTCATCAACCGCAGGCGAGGAATGGGCATCAGAGCATCAGTCAATAGTGCATGAGACTTTCAATCAATAACAGATTTAACAAAAAAAGGTATTAAGCGAACCGCGAAAATTGCGTTCAAAGCGTCAAAAGCATCAAACAACCATGGACCATTGCTAGCCAAGCTTGCATCTACATGGGCTTACGAGACTTGTTGCAGGACAAAGGTCAAGGCGGACATCGAAAACATCACTTTTGAGGATAAGAAGAGAACTTGTTCAGCATGCTTCAGAACGTTGAAGCGGTCTCCGATAAGCTCATTATAGCTGGAGGCTACTGAAGCTACTACCCTGCTCCAGCATCATCGACAAAAGCCCATGTCACGCCGATGGACTGACCTTCTTTCATTCTTCTGTCGATTTCAAAGATTCGAACACACGAGGTCTCCCAAATGCTTTTACCTACGGTTTTGTGCTTATTCCGTGAGCACTGGGGTTCAGCTAGTCGTGAAAGATTCTTCAGAAAATGCTTTTGGGCTACTTGTTAAGCCTGTTCGAAGGCTTGTTGAGCAGAGAGGGTTCCCGAAGCCGTCTGAGCCGCAGGAGAAAACCATACCCAAGATTCTTGAAGGCAAAAACGTTCTCCTGATCTCACCTACTGCTACAGGCAAGACTGAAGCTGCTTTTCTGCCTGTTTTGAGCATGCTTCTGCATGGGCAGCAAGGAGTACCAGGCATAAAGGTTCTGTATATTACTCCGTTGCGGGCTTTGAACCGGGACATGCTTGAGCGGCTTGAGTGGTGGTGTAACAATCTTGACATCAAGTTGGCCGTCAGGCATGGAGACACTGAAACTAAGGAGCGGGTACGCCAGTCAAGAAGCCCGCCTGATATTCTGATTACGACTCCCGAGACGTTGCAGGCCATCCTGTCCGGTTGGATTATGCGTCAACATCTGCAACAGGTGCGTTGGGTCATCATTGACGAGGTGCATGAAATGGCCGGCAGCAAGCGTGGGAGTCAGCTTGCGTTGGCTTTGGAAAGACTCAGGAGCATGATTGGCCGCGACTTCCAACTGATAGGTTTGTCCGCTACCATCGGAAGCCCTGACAAGGTTGCGCAGTTTCTAGTTGGAAACGGTCGCGAAGTTGAAATCGTGCGCGTTCCAGTTGCGAGAATGATGCGGCTTAAAATCGTCTATCCGACTCCTGACGATGAAGATGTTCGGCTTTCTTCGCAGCTTTACACGCATCCTGAAGTTGCGGCTAGACTGCGGATTATTCGCGATTACATCAGCAAACACAAGTCCGTACTCCTATTCACTAACACCCGCGCAGTTTCCGAAGTATTGGCGAGCAGGTTTAAGGTTTGGGACATTGATTTCCCAGTTTCCATACATCACGGTTCACTTGCAAAGCCTTCCCGCATAGCTGCTGAGAGGGGATTGAAAAGCGGTGAGTTGAAGGGGCTTGTCTGCACAAGTTCACTTGAGCTCGGCATCGACGTGGGCAGCATTGACTTGGTTATCCAGTACATGAGTCCTAGGCAGGCGACAAGGCTTATTCAACGTGTGGGCAGGAGCGGCCATCGAATCGGACGCATAGCTGAAGGGATAATCGTGGCGCTTGATTCTGATGACGCGTTAGAGGCTTTGGCCATCGCGAAGAAAGCGTTGAAAGAGGACTTGGAGCCTGTGCAGATTCCGCCCAAACCCTATGATGTTTTGTCACATCAGATTGCGGGTTTGCTCATCAAGAACAGGAAGCTTGAGTTTGACGTCATTCTGGACCTGTTCAGGAAGGCCTATCCCTACGAGGATTTGACGTTGGATGATGTTGAGAAAATCCTGAAGTACATGCATCAACGCTTTCCGCGTTTCGCGTGGGTTTCCTTCGAGGACAAGATTGTTCTGAAGCCTCGGCAATCGAAAGCGCTGTTTGAGTATTACTTCAGCAATCTGTCGATGATTCCTGAAGAGAAACAGTTTCTCGTGGTTGACGAGTCAAGCGACTCCGCTGTGGGAGTTCTGGATGAGGCGTTCATGGCGGAATACGGCAAACCTGGAACAAAATTCATCATCAGAGGAACTCCGTGGATCATTCAGCACGTCTCCGAGGAAAAAGTCCACGTCAAACCCGTCGACGACCCGACAGGCGCCATACCGAGCTGGATAGGTGAAGAGATTCCAGTCCCATACGAAGTGTCTCAGGACGTCGGCGCAATCAGAGGCTTTGTCGAAGAGCAGATGAAGAAAGGGGTTTCGCCAGAAGACATAGCTGCCAAACTAGCCGAAGAGTATCCTTCCGACAAAGATGTCATCTTGCGCGCTCTGGCCGAAACTGTGGAGCAGGTCAAAGCAGGCTTCCCTGTTCCGACTGACAAGCGAATCATCATCGAAGACTGGGAAGAGTTCGTTCTCATTCACATCAACTTCGGTTCGCTTACGAACAGAGCTTTAGCACAACTTTTGGGACAGTTGCTTTCAGATAAGGTTGGATATGGTGTTGTGGTTCAGCATGACCCGTACCGCATTTTCGTTCAGACTATGGGAGCTGCAAACGCTGCTCGAATAGCGTCCTTGTTTGAGGAAATGCAGGGCATGCCTGAACAAGCGGTCAGAGACACTTTAACGCTGGCGACCGTGAAGACCGGGCTTTTCAAGAGGCGAATGATTCATGTTGCCAGACGTTTCGGCGCGCTGGAAAAGTGGGCTGACTTCAGTAGCGTAAGCCTTCAGAGGCTTGTCAAAAGCTTCGAGGACACGCCGATTTACGAGGAAGCCCTGAAGGAAGTTTTCACCAAAGACTTGGACTTGGAAAGTCTTGTCCACGTTCTCGATAGAATTCGCAGGGGCGAAGTCAAAGTGCAGAAGCTTGAAACTGGCGGAAACGCCACGCCCATTGCGCGTGTGGGTATTGAACGGATGAGCATGAAAACTGATTTGATTCCTCCTGAACGAATGCGTGCCGTACTTGTTGAGTCAGCCAAGGCAAGATTGCTCAACGAAACCAGTAGTTTCCTTTGCACGAACTGTTGGAGCTACATGGAAATGCTGAAGGTAAAGGACTTGCCAGACAAGCCGAGATGTCCAAGATGCGGGTCCAACGCGATAGGGCTTCTGAAAGTTGAGGAAGAGAAAGCGCTGCCCATCATTGAAAAGAAAGGTAAAAAGCTGACCAAGAACGAAGAAAAGCTACAACAACACGCGCTGCAGAGCGCACAGCTAATATCAAAGTATGGGAAGGCTGCAGTCGTCGCGTTGTCTGCTCGTAGGGTTCAGCCCTCAGACGTTAGGGAAGTTCTTGAAAAAGAGCACAGGCTGAGTGACAGGTTCTACGAAATGGTTCTTGACGCCGAGCGCAAAGCAATGAGCAAACGTTTCTGGTAGAGACCAAGCACTGTTTGTTCTGGCTTCTTCAGTTTGGTCACTAGATGTTTGTGACTCACAACAAGTCTTAAATCAACGGCTACGTATTTGTGCGTAGAAGTTTCACTGCTTGTCACTAGGAGACAGAGGACTTGGAGATAAGTCGGAAGAAACTCCGCGACGAAGTTCTTGAACGTGTTAAATATGTGAAAACATGCGTCTTGGCAAGAGAGATCTGCCTAGTCGTGCGTACAAACAGAGCCGTACTGGGCCCGAAAGACGTGCAGGAAATCTGCCAGTATGTATCAAAACTGTGTAAAGACGCTGGCTGTGAAGAGCAAAGTGAGCTGTGCCGCAAAGCCGCTGAAGAAGTGTTGAAGAACGAAGAAAAATACCTTGAAGTGTGCACTCAGAGCTGCATGAAATGCGGTGAAGCTCGAACGCCACAGCCCAAGAAGGCCTCGTACGTGTCGTAAAGTTGCGGAAAGTCTTTTAAAAGAGCAATGCGACTGGTTAAACCGAATAGCTATCTCTCTTCAAACGGAGGCTAAAAGGCTGTACGTAGCACCTTATGTTCCAAGTCCGCCTCAGGTAATACGCCAAATGCTTCTGATGGCAGGCTTGAAACCTGGAGAAGTGTTCTTCGACCTCGGCGCTGGTGACGGCAGAACAGTGATAATGGCGGCAAAAGACTTCGGGGCAAGGGCGGTTGGCGTTGAGCTGAGAGAGGACTTGGTGAAAAAGGCCTTAGGCACTGTTTATGAAGAGGGGCTGCAGGACAGGATAACAATCGTGAACGGTGACATGTTCAACGTGGACCTGACCTCGGCAGACGTCATCTTCCTGTACCTTACGACAAGTGCAAATGAGAAGGTCAAGCCCAAGCTTGAAGCCGAGTTGAAGCGCGGTGTGCGCATCGTTTCACACGACTACGAGATTGTCGGCTGGAAGCCGTTAAAGGTTGAGACTTTCTGCGAAAACCAGCTGCTAGGATACCCATCGCACACGATCTACCTCTACGTGAAGCCTTAGCCGTTCAGTGAGTGTAAACCTATGTCGACCAAAACTTTCAAGGCCTCGTTCAGAGTTTCGTGGGCAGACACCGACGCTGCGCAGGTGGTGCATTTCTCCAACTATCTCAGATTTTTCGAGAAAGCAGAAGAGGAATTCTACAGACACCTCGGTTTCTCCTTCACAGATGCCAAGCTGACCCGGGGGCTGTGGTTTCCAAGAGTTGAAGTCTTCTGCCAATACAAGAAACCCGCCCGATTCAACGACACAATCGAAGTAGAGCTATCAATAGAAAAGCTGAAGGAAAAATCCGTGAAGTATGACTTCAAGATCGTCAATAAGAAGACTGGGGTTTTGTTGGCAAACGGCTACGCAGTGATTGTGGCCGCAGACAAACAAACTGGGAAAGCTACACAAATTCCAAACGAAATCGTGGAGAAGCTGAAACCCTTCACCAAATAGGTTTAATAGCAAACATCCGTGTGTTGATTTTCATGGCAGATAAGATGCAGTTTGTCCCATGGCGTCACGTTGCGGACTGGAGATGCACAATGTGCGGGGACTGCTGCAAACTCTACAGCGTCGTCATAAACTTCCACGAGTGGCTCAAAATCGTCAAACAGTACGGCGTCGAACAGACTGTGTCAGGCTTGGACAGGCTCTTCATCAAGAGAAGCAGCGACGGCTCATGCGCTTTCCTCTGCAACTTCGCAAGCAACTATCTGTGTGGGCTTCAGTACATGAAACCCAAGGCGTGCAAGCTCTGGCCTTTCAAAATCATAAACCAGCCAAAACTCGGCTACGCAAGAGACGCGGCATACGAATACAGGGAGAATGAGCTGTTCATTTATGTTGACCCCATGTGTAACGGCGTGAGATACGGAAAGCCAACGTGGGAATTCAGCAACTCCACATTACGCGAGTTCGTGGAAATCGCGATGGGTATCAGAGACAGTCAGGCCAAGACCACGGCAAATTTGGTTTTCCCTCAGAGGTATCGCAGTTTCAGAGCTTCAGGCATGAAGTTTTAGCCGTAAGGGATATATCAGAAAGGTAGTTATCGGGCACTGGCTGATTCTGATAGTGACTACGATCGCCTTTGCCGCAATAACGGCCAAGAAAGCTAGATGGAGAGAACCCTGAGAGTAATAACGAACCTGCTTGGTTCACGTTTTAGTATTGCGTCAACACTTCCCGTTGCGTGTGGCACATTGCCCATTCCTAAACTGTGAAAATGAGACTCTGCGATTTTCAGTTTCTGGTCGTGCTCGCACTGAGGTTCTCTCTATCTTTGCTTCTTCTGTGTAATCGTTTTCTCTTCTTGCAGTTCTTTGACTCGAGTTTCTATGAATTCTGTGACTCTTTCTTGACTGTACTTCTTCTCTTCTTCGTACTTCTTCAGTTGATCCTTGATTGTCTGCAGCACCTTGTCCATGTCGAAAGGCTTAATTATGTAGGCGTCTGCGCCTTTGTTTAGGGCTTCGACAGCGTTCTGCAGGGAGGGAAAACCTGTGATGATTATCTTTCGCATTCTTGGCGTCGTTTCTTTCATCATCGCGATGAGCTTTGAACCTTCAATGTCCGGGAGTCGAATGTCCACTAAAGCCAAGTTGTAGAAGTCTTTGTCGGTCTTTTCGATTGCTTCCTTCCCATCTTCTGCAGCGTCGATCATGTACCCATTCTCTTCCAATACAGCTGCCAAGACTTTTCTGATGCTTTCGTCGTCGTCAACGATAAGGATCCTAGGGCCCTCACCCATTACATCTTCACCTCCTTCAGTTCCTTTTAGTTCGATTCGAATAGCAACGGTGAATGCACGTGCTAACGAATGTGTACAATCAAATATATTAAGATATCATATTTCACCTCTGAAAATAAGTTCTGAATGATGGGTAACAACGCATATTCGGAATCCGACCATGAATAAAGCTAAGCTCAAAGAATGGCGGAGGCTTTCACAGTCTCAGCGAAAGAAAAAAGGTGGAATGACTCCAGTAGACTGCTGAATAGATCAAATTATAAGCGTGGAAAATAGGCTAGTATCCTCGTCTGAACCAGCTGGTGCCAGCCTATGGGTAGTCCTAAGATCGGCTTGTCCATGCTTTACTGTTTTGGTGAGCCTTTCGACGGTATGATTGAGCAAATGAAGAAAGCGGAGATAGCTAACATAGAGCTTGTAGATGATGGATTGCACGCTTTGAACAGAAAAAGAGTCCAAATCTTAAATGACTTGGCTGCCTCGTATGGCTTGAAATACACGGTTCACGCCCCATTCATCGGGATAAACATAAGCATGCCTTCGGACTGGCTGTTGAAAGCGATGCTAAAAGGTTTGAAGAAGTCCATAGTCAACTCAAGTGCCCTGAACTGTCAAGTTTGGGTCTTCCATCCGGGTTCAAAGTCTGTCATGAGCAACCTATCCCCGGGTATGGATTGGGACAGAAACCTGAAAGCTGCGGGTCTACTGTCAAAGTTTGCGAGGGATCATGGAATCAAAGCCGCGATAGAGAATGTGCCTGAACCTTTCCTTTTTGTAATGAAGACGGTAGAAGACTTCAGAAGGTTTTACGACGAAGTTGATGAAGACATAAGCATGACCCTGGATCTTGGCCACGCAAACATCAGTCACCAAATAGAAGCATTTCTAACAACCTTCGCAGACAAGATTGTCCACATGCATGCTCATGATAATGACGGGAAAAGTGATTTGCACCTTGGGGCGGGTTTCGGCACGATCAACTGGGAGAAGACTGCTGACCTGATCAAGAAGACATCTTATGACAAAATCATAGTTGTGGAATCAGCTGAACATGTCCAAGAGAGCCTAAACAGGCTCAGACAACTGTTTGCCTAGGAGTTTCGTCTCTTCAATTAGAAAAACGAGAAGGCGCCTGCACATTATCATTTTTCAAGCAGGGGCAACTCAATTCTCATGAAATCTTCTGCCACCACAGTGTTCTTGAAGATCTTCCTAGCATGGTCCAGAAGCAAAGCTGCATCAGAATATCTCGCGCTAATATGTGTCAAGATCAGCTGCTTCACCTTCGCCTTCCTTGCGGTTCGAGCCGCTTGACTTGGCGTCGAGTGACCATCTTCTTCAGCCCTTTCTGCCAACTGCTCATCTAAAGTCGCGTCGTGCACAAGCAAGTCCGCACCAGCCGCCAGCTTGACCAAGCCGTTGAAAGGTCTTGTGTCGCCGGTGTAAACGATTCTTCTTCCAAGTCTAGGCGCTCCGATCACCTGTTCGGGTTTCACAAATTGGCCGTCAGGCAGCTCGACTCCAAGCCCTCTTTGAAGCTTCGACCACAGAGGGCCTTCTGGAACTTTCAGCGCCTTGGCTTTTTCTGGGTGAAACTTTCCAGGCCTTGGTTTCTCTTTGAACTCGTAAGCAAGGCTCGGGATAACATGATTCGCCCAGACAGCTTGAACAACGTATTCGTCTTCGTCACAAACGGTGCCCTCTTCTTCGATCTCGTGAATCTCAACTGGAAAAGTCAAGACGAACTGAACTGTTTCCCTGATGCCTTCCAAGAAGCGTCTAATTCCAGGCGGTCCGTAAACGTCAAGTCTCCTTTGCCTGTCAAGCAATGCCATCGTCTGCAGCAGTCCAGGCAACCCCAAGACATGGTCTCCATGCATATGTGTTATGAAGACTTTCATCTTCTTGTGAAAGCCGACCTTGGCCTTTATCATCTGTCTCTGCACACCTTCGCCGCAGTCAAACATCAACTCCTCACCGTTGCGTCGTATGAGAACGGCTGGCAAGCTCCTGTTCGGTGTCGGAACGCTTCCGGCTGTTCCGAGAAAGATGATGCGCAAGCTCATCGTTTCACACCTTTTCAAGCACGACTATCTCTCTTGTAAGACTTCTGTGAACATAAACGAAATGGGACTCTAAATGCTTATACCCCAATGCTGTGGCAATAGACGCAATGTTCAGTTTCTTCGGCGCGGCTAAACATACCCTTTGTCCTTTATCGAGCAATCCGTAGACTGACCTTAGGACCTCTTCAACTATCTGAACTGTGCTCCGCTTGAGCGTAGTTGAAGATATTCCGTAGGGCGGATCAGTGACGACGCAGTCAACCTTGGTTAGGGGTAGGGCCTGCGCGTCTGCGACAACGACGCCTTCAGGCTCAATCTTGAAATGTGCCAAGTTTCTGAGAGTTCCTTTTGCCATTCGTCGCTGAATGTCCATACCAAGACTTCGGCAACCGACAAGCGTGGCTTCAATGAGCATCGTTCCGGTTCCGCAGAATGGGTCAAGAACTAGAGCTCCAGACCTGGGGTTTGCCAAGTTTACCATGCACCTTGCCAGCTTGGCTTGCATGGCAGAGGGGTGGAAGAACGGCTTTTTTCTCGGGCGTCTCTCAACAAACGGTTTCGCCGGTATTTCAGCAAGCTTCAGGCCGAAAATGAATCTCTTCTCTGTCAGAATCCCTACGAAGGCTTTGTCCGGACTTCTTAGTTTCACTCTTGCCTTGACCTTGTCCAGTACAAGTTCGCCCAGCCTTTTCTCGAGGATCATTCCGTCAATCTTTGGAGCATAATTCCTAACATGCTTCACACGAACCACAAAGCTCTGATTCTCTCCGAGAACTTCGTCCAAGCTCATGGAACCTGTGGCCTTCACTATGCTGCTGACCTCTGCCTCGCAGTTGAACAGCTCCCGAGCACAAATTCTCGTCAACGCTGCTCTACGCTTCAGCGATTCTACGCAATTCTGATCAGCTTCAAGCCTCAGAACCTGATCAAGCTTCTCCAAGACCTTGTAAACGTAGCCCTCAGTCTCGAGTATTGCCTTGAGTTCTGAAACCGGTAAGCTCTCATGTTCGCCGGAAAGCAGAAAGAAAAGCTTGGCCACACTTAGGCTCCTTTGCGGATCAGCGCCTTGCTTACAAGCGGAGCGACTGAGACCTTGCTCACCGGACTTGGCACACAGTCGGTGCCTACTATCTCTTCAGCTCCGTTTTCTAGAATCTTCTTTTGTGAATCACCAGTCAGCAGCGGGTGTACGCAAGCGGCATAGACCTTCGTTGCTCCTTGATCTTTCACTGCCTTCACCGCCTTTGCCATGGTTCCACCGCTGCTTATGATGTCGTCAAAAACTATCACGTCTCTGTTCTTCACAGGCAACTTTTTGTCTTCAAGTGTAACGTTTCCTGTTCGCACATCCCTCTTCGTAGAAATGTAATCATAGCCGCTCTTCAAGACACCGTCAGCTTCCGTGGCCACACAGACAGCTTTCTTGCCCAAAGACAGTGAAAGGGGATTTCTGACTAGACCTCTTTCTTTGAAGTATTCCGCTAAGAGAGGAATGGCCGACAGGTCTTCAATCGGAATCTTCAGCATCTTCAACACCGCGGGGTTATGAGCATTCACAGTTATTATTCTGCCAACGCCGCAGTCTTCAAGCATTTTCACAACCGTTTTTACGCTAAAAGCCTCGCCAGGTAAGAATCGCTTGTCTTGCCTGCTGTAGGCGAAGTAGGGAACCACGGCGGTTATGCTTTTTGCCTTCATGTCTTGGGCGTTGTCAGCCATCAACAGAAGCTGAACCAGTCTTTGGTCTTGAGGGGGGCCCGTAGTCTGCACTATCACTGCATCTTCGTCTTGCAGAGACTCTGCCTCAAATCGGATGTAAGATTCTCCGTCTGGAAAAGTCTTGAAGTAGACTGGCACCACTTCTGCTCTTGTCAGCTTGGCTATTTTTTCGCCCAGTTCTTTTGAAGCTGGTCCAGGTATTATCTTCATTTTCTCGCCGCGTGTAGAGTGCGGTTGCCTTGTGCTTTTAGGTTTTTCCCGTTTTCATATGCTGTTCTATTAGCTCTTGTGCTCGATCCATGCGGATTTTCTTTTCCTGAACCATCTTTTCCGCCACCAAGTCTATCAGTTCACCGGTTGCACCTGCAGCGACGGCGATGTTGCGCGCGTGAAGCGACATGTGGCCGCGCTGTATGCCTTCACTTGCCAATGCTCTAAGAGCGCCAAGATTCTGAGCTAGGCCTACAGCCGCTAGGACTTCGCCAAGCTCGTTAGCCGTTTTGACTTCCAGAATCTTTACCGCTATTTTCGCTATCGGGTGCGTTCGCACTGCTCCACCGATCAAGCCTACGGCCATGGGCAATTCGATTGAGCCGACCAGATCCCCGTTTTCGTTTTTCTCCCAGGTGGAAAGTGAAGTGTAGTGCCCGTTCTTGACGGCGTAGGCATGGGCTCCGGCTTCGATTGCGCGGTGGTCATTGCACGTTGCCATTACGACGCCTATTATGCCGTTCAAGATGCCCTTGTTGTGCGTTGCCGCGCGGAACGGGTCTGCCACTGCAAAAGCACAAGCGTTCACTACGCCATCAACGACCTCTTCGCCGCCTACAGCCTCTTTAGGCACCATGCACCAAGCTCTCACCAAGCGTTTCGTAGCCAGATTCGAGATAATCCGCAAATAGACGCGACCTCCTGTCACCTTCTCCACTATCGGAGCCACAGCCTCAGCCATCGTGTTAACGGCGTTCGCACCCATGGCATCTCGACAGTCAACATGCAGCTCGGCGATAAGCATGGATCCTTGAGTGGTATTGATCACTCTTGCGTCCAAGTCTTTTGCTCCGCCGCCGGCTGAAACAAGCACTGGATCCTGGTCGTTTGCTTTCTTCAATATCTCCTCTTTCGCCTGTATCACCTTCATCTTGCCCGCGTAAGGGTCCTTGACGCCTACAACCTGTATCTGTCCAACCATAACGGGCGGTGTGCTGCTCGCGTGAAAACCTCCGCCGTCCCGAACCATTTTTGCCGCATAGCTTGCCGCTGCCACCACAGAAGGTTCTTCAATAACCATCGGTATCAAGTAGTCACGGTCGTTTATCAAAAAATTCACGGCTATGGCGAACGGCAGTGGAAACACGCCGATGACGTTTTCTATCATGCGGTCAGCTGACTCCAAAGGCAGAGAACCACTCTTCTGCAGTAATTCGCATTCCTCATCTGACAGGTCTGCAATTTCCTTGACGAGTTGCAGACGCTCCTTAGGAGTGTGCTTATAGAAACTTGAGATCGACGACGACTTACTCATGCTGTGTACACCACACTAGTTAAGGTTCGCTGAAGACATAAAACATTATTTGCTTCGGCTTCTTAAATCTTCATGCGCGCGCCTATGGACTCCAGAACATCGGCTGCTTCTATAGAGGCTAGCGTTTGGGGAGAGCGACAGCTGAGATTCCGAATCTTTTGTGGATTTCTTTGGCCAGTGTCTCAGCGTGGCCTACGCGGTAGTTGTCTGTGATGACGAGTTGCGGTTTGGAGCGTCTTACGTATTCGATGAGGCCGTCAAAGTCCGAGTGGTCGCTTAGGGCGATGATGTATTCATTGTGGCTGACCTCTCGAACTGGCGCGTCAAATTCCCATCCGCTCACGTAAATGCGGAAGGCGTCTTGGCTGACTCGGTTTCTTGCGTCCATGTGGTAGAAAGCCAAGCATGATGAGTTGTTCCTGAGAAGCTCCCTTGCCTCCCATTCATCTGACAGCATCAAGCGTCCCACGTGCATGCCGTGTTTCTCGCAGACCTTGGAGACCTGAAACACTTTTTCCGGCACGACCGAAGGGGCTTGCACATTGGCGTCGTGCAGAATCTGCATGACTTCTTGAAGTTTGCCATGATAGCCAAAAATGTAGACAATTCCTTGTTCCAGCCCTTTTTCCACTAAGGAAACGAGGAGGCTTTTCAAATCAGTTCCAAACGAGCGTCTGCATCGTGGGCTTCCATACGTGGCTTCCATCACGAGGATGTCGGCGCCTATGACTGGGGTTTCGTTGATCCTGAAGTCGCCGGTGAAGAGGATTCTTTTTCCCTGGGAATCTTCAACGAGAACCTGAGCGGCTCCTAAGATGTGGTCTGCCTTGAAAAATGTTATCCGTTCCTCTTCATATTGTATGGTCTGGCCGTAATCGAGGGTTTCGACGAATCCGCCCATGAGAAAAAGTGGGCCTCGCATTACGTCAATCAAGTCTTTCGTGGCCTTTGTCGTCAGTATCTTCTCGCACGTTCTGATGCTTCGTTGTAGACCGACCATGTGGTCGGCGTGAGCGTGGGTTACGACTCTTAGTGGCTTGGATTCGTCAAAAGCGTCGCATGCTACATAGTTACCTAGCAGAACTGCCCCTCTTTCTGTCACTGTTGCTTTTTCAGTCAAAGACTCTGCGACCATGAAGCTATCTTCATTGTGTTAAACGTCTTTTGAGGTAAGCCAACCAATGAGCATGCGAGGGTTCTCGCATCGCATCTTGACTCTCAACGGTCCTAGGGGTGATTCCGCGGTGTCTTTGGAGAAGGAAATGTGTCCGGCGTATGCCACTTGCTTGTTTAAGCAGAAACTGACAGTCTTCCCGTCTAGCCCTTCGAACAGAGTCTTTCTTGCCGCGTCTCGAATGCGTTCCCTTCGAAGCAAGTTGTAAAGCTTGCTGAGTGCCTCTGTTCCAGCGGCTTCGGCAACAAGAAGATTTCCTTTATGTAGAGGTTTGGTTTCTACTGGTATGCTTCCGAAAACGTTTTCGACAGCTCTTTTCACTTTCTCTTCAGATTCGGTGGGGTTGATTTCAGCTTCCACATGAACGCTCACTTCATCCATTTTTCCTCAACTTTCCCCAAGGTCTCCCTGACTTTCCTCTTCACGATTCCCGCCCGTTCCTCATTCAGTACGATGTACTCAGCCATAGCTATAGCTTCTCCTAATCCCACTCCTAGCTCTCTCACGTCTCTTGCGTGGAAAATCTCCCAACTCTTTGGGTCGTCACTTCTTTGGCGATTGTAGAGCCGCCTGAATCTTGTTTCTGGAGAAGCGTGAACGGCTAGAAGAACAAATTCTTCGAAATGCTTCTTGAACTCCTCAACTTCGCTCAGGCTTCTTATTCCGTCGACGACAACTTTGTGTCTTTCCGTCTTGGCTATTTTTGGGATGCATCTCTTGGCCACCACGGCTTTTCCTTCTTTCTGCCTGAGTTCGAGCATGATCTTTCCAATGTTCTCTGGGCTTGGTTCTAAATGCTGTCTCTCTGCTTCTTCTCTAACAACGTCGCCCATCACTACAAGGTCATAGCCGTTTTGTACGGCGGCTTCAACCACCAAGGATTTTCCAGCGCCAGGCATTCCGGCAACGCCCACGACGAGTTTGCTGTTCATTTTCAATCGTCCTTTCAGTCGTTTTTGTGTGCGAGTGCGTTTTTATGTTTTGGCTTTGCAAGCCTGAACCAGTTTTAAGAGTGGACATGTTAAACCATATATGAAGGGAAAACCTAGACACATTGGAAGTGAGATCAGTGGCTGAAGGGATAAGAAGCTTCATAGCCTTCGACATTGACAGCGAATCGGTTCTGAAAAGGATGACAGAAGTTCAAACCATGCTGACGAAGACAGGGGCTGACCTGAAACTTGTTGAGCCCAAGAACATTCACATGACTCTGCGATTTCTCGGAAACATTACGCCGAACACGGTTGAGAAAATCTTCGAAGAAATGAAGAAGATTCAGTTCGTCCCGTTTGACGTCAGGCTTCGCGGCGTTGGGGCTTTTCCAAACCCACGCTATCCTAGAGTGGTGTGGACAGGAATCACGCAAGGCGCTGATCAACTGCGGAGCATCTTTGAACAGCTCGAGCCCAAACTGCTTAGGCTGGGTTTTGCGCCCGATCCGAAGGGCTTCAGTCCGCATCTGACGATTGCGCGTGTCAGGTCTGGAAGAAATCGCGTTGAGCTTGCCGAGTACCTTTCGGAGAACGAGAACTTCGAGTTCGGAGTTATCGGGGCTAAGTGTTTGAGGCTTAAGAGAAGCGATTTGACGCCGAGAGGGCCGATTTACTCCACGCTGAAGGAGTTTTGTCCGCAGCAATAGAGGAAAAGGAATAGAGTTTATGCCGGAGAAATTGGAGCAAGTTTGCAGGGCTGTTCTGAAAAGGGTTACGCCTGAAAAGAAGGAACGTGTCAAGATAGAGGCCTTGGCGGAGAAGCTGCTTAAGAGAGTTGCAGATGTCTCTGGAGAGTTGGGTGTCAAGTCCACAGTTCGGCTGGAAGGTTCAGTTGCCAAGGGCACGTGGCTCAGCGGAGAGCCAGACATTGATGTCTTCATGCGCTTGCCAAAGACGATACCTCGTGCTTCCCTCGGAGACGTCAGCCTGAGAATAGCCCGAAAGGCCACGATGGGTTCGAAGCATATTGAGAGGTTTGCGGAGCACCCGTACCTTGAGGCAGTCGTTGACAAGACTAGAGTAAACATTGTGCCGTGTTATGACGTGAAGAAAGGGGAATGGCAGAGTGCGACGGATAGGACGCCTTTCCACACGGACTACGTGAACGGGCATCTGGACGCGAAGATGCGCGGGGAAGTGCGTCTGCTCAAGAAGTTTATGAAAGGAATAGGCGTTTACGGGGCTGAGATTAAGATTGGTGGTTTCAGCGGCTACTTGTGTGAGCTTCTGATTTTGCATTACGGGTCGTTCGAAAACACGCTGAAGTCCTTTGCTCAGCACAGACAGAGGATAGTCGTTGACATTGAGAACCACTACGAACAAAGGGAGAATGAACTTGGGCTTCTGTTCAAAGAGCCCTTAGTGATTGTTGACCCTGTTGACAAGGGAAGAAACGTTGCGTCAGCCGTGCAGCCGCAGAAACTTTACACCCTCGTGGCTGCTTCCAGAGTCTTCCTGAAGAAGCCAAGCCTAAGCTTCTTTTATCCGCCAGAGACAAAGCCTCTCTCTGCGCAAGAGATGAAACGGAAATTGGAGAAGCGTGGTTCTGCGCTTGTTTTCTTGACGTTCGGAAAAGTCGATGTTGTCCCAGACATCTTGTGGGGTCAGCTCTACAAGTCTCAGCGCTCCCTGCGTAAGCTCATTCAAATCAACGACTTCCGCCTCTTGAGGGACTTTGTCTGGAGCGACGAGCAGACGGTTAACATGTTTGTGTTTGAGCTTGAAGCTCGTAATCTGTCTTCGGTGAAGAAGCATCTGGGTCCTCCGCTTGACAAGGAAAGCGAGTGTGAGAAGTTCCTGAAAAAGCACTTGTACAATTCTGGCACAGTCTCAGGACCATACATAGAGGATGGCAGATGGGTTGTCGAGGTTCAGAGGCGATACACTGACGCCGTTGCCTTGCTAAAGGACAAGTTAGGGGACGGCGGCAGAAATGCGGGTGCGGCGGAGCAGATTTCTCGTAAGCTTCGGAAAGGGTTCAAGGTCTTTGTGAACGGTGAGATAGTTGAGGTTTACAGGAAGAACAGGGAGTTTGCCAAGATGCTGACCGAGTTTCTGTCTGGCAGGCCGAAGTGGCTAGAAACCACTGAGACTGAACGCTATCAATAGTGCGCCGAGCACCCATGTGTAGAACGCGAAGTAATGAAACCTCTTCGTGGCAAGTATTCTCTGCAACAGTTTCAGGGCAAAATAGCCCACGAGCATGGCGGCAACTACTCCGGCTGCAAGCTCAGTGTAGCCTATTCCAGTGGACGCGAGCATGGCTCTTTCCTTATAGAAAGTCAAAGCCAACGCTCCGAGTATGGCTGGGATTGAAAGTAGGAAGGTGAATTTGAAGGCCTTTTCGCGTCTCAGTCCAAGCAGCAAGGCAACTGCGATGGTTGCTCCGCTTCTTGAAATTCCGTGGATGGTGGCGATGCCCTGTGCGGTGCCGATTAGTATGGCTGCTAGATAGTTTATGTTGTCTGTGTTTTCTTTCCCAGTCTTTGAGAGGTAGACGAGTGTTCCGCCGATGATGAAGGCTATTCCGATGGGCAGGATTGTTTGAAAAGCACTTTCTAGGAACTCGACGTAGATCGCGCCGATTATGGTTGTGGGTATCGTTCCGACAATTATCAGCGGGATGAGCTTCCCATTTTCGGTTTTGAAATCCAGATGAGCGAGAGCTGAGAGTATGTTTTTGATGTCTTTTCTGAAGAAGAGGACAACGACGATGAGGGTTCCGATGTGTAGGGCGATCTCGAAGAGGAAGGGTGTTGACAGGTTGAAGAAGCACTCGAAGATTTTGAGGTGGCCGGTGCTGGATATTGGGAACCATTCTGTTAAGCCTTGAACTATACCTAGAATGATTGTTTCTACGAGCTTTTCCAAGGTGTTCTCGCCGCTGTTCCACTCCTTCTATTTTTTGACTGAGACTTAAAAGATTAATTAATGCTGAACTGTTAATCTTCATCGCTGGTGCAGTGAATGAGCGAGTATCCGTCTGGAAGCCGTGAAGACCGAGAGACGCTGGCAGGAATGCCCACGGAGAAACTGGTAGATTATTTCTTTTTGCAGATTCGGAACCTGTGGCGGGTTGACGGCTTGTACTTCTTGGGCATAGAGCAGAAGTTCGGCACTGAAGCGGCGACGGGGATTGACGCTGGCGTCTGGGAGGCCATGGCCAAGATCGAAGCCAAAAACCTTCGGAGAATGTTCCAAGTCGGCGAAAACCCAGATGTCTCCACAATAATTGACCTTCTGCGAAAGTCAAGCTGGGCTCTGGATCAGCCTTTCAAGACCATTGAAGTAAGCAGTAAACGGGCTACTTTGAGCGTGGATAGGTGCCGGACACAAGAGGCACGCTTGAGCAAGGAGTTGGGCGAGTTTCCTTGTAAGAGGGTCAGGTTTGGCTACCTGAGGAACTTCGCAAGAACGCTCAATCCAAACGTTGAAGTTAACTGCTTAGTTTGTCCGCCTGACAAGCATCCTAAAGACTTATGGTGCAAATGGGAATTCGGGATGTGATTCATTGAGTCTAAGGTTCGCTAACCTTTAGCGTGGGATAGAGTTCCCCAAAAATCATAAGAATCTGGAAGCCTAATGAAAAGCGATGTGCTATGAAATCTGCTCTGGCTGCGATTCTGATAGTCATTCTGGTAATTGTGTTTGTGGCTCCCACTATCTTGAAGGTCGGAGCGATTACGACCATTTACATTTTAGCAGACGGAACTGTCAGTCCGCCAGCACCGTTGATCCAGCAAGACGGGAACTTATACACTTTCGCCAGCGACATCAACGGATCCATAATTGTCCAGAAAAGCGGAATAACCATAGACGGCAACAACTACGTGCTTCTTGGAAACCACAGCTCCGGTGATTTGAGCAATGGGCTCATAATTGATGGCGTAGGCAACGTAACAACCAAAAACATCACGATCAGAAATTACTATTGTGGCATCTTCCTAGGTTCAAACGCCTAAAATACCATACAGAACAGTTGCCTAATAATGAATTTCTATGGAATCAAGCTGAACTCAACCTCAGCTTACAACACAATCAAAGGAAATACGTTGGACCACAACACGTGGGCCGTATGAATCGACTACAACTCAAACAACAACGACATAAAAGCAAACAATTTCACACGAGAAAATGGCGTCTGCTTTGAAATCCAGCGCTCTACTGGCAACATGGTTTAAGGCAACATTATGGAATCCAACACGGGCGGCATTGGGCTTTACCGAGCAAGAGACAACACCATCCAAAACAACACCCTGCTCAGCAACCGCAACTCCTGCGTCGACCTCACTCAATCCTCATTCAACAGCATAAACCTAGACCCAACAAAAACCAACGCCCTAACATTCTCCCAAAAGCTGCCAACCACCGTTCAAGATTTTGCCAAGAGCTAACATTTAAACTCCAACAAAAGACAATGCAAAATTGTCCAAGAAATCACTCTAAACAACATTGAATCGCACCTAAAGTGCACGTCAAACACAACCAGAAACATCATACCGAAACAAAAACAAAACCCAAAACACAAACAAAAAGAACACAGCCGAACACAAAATTTTTCACACACCCATACTAAGCCTATCTAACTCAAAGCCATAAGCACAAGAACTACCAAACTTCAAACCCACAATCACCTTAGAAGAGGGACTAACCGAACTCGTCAGCTGGGTCAAAACCCATGGATGGGCAGCCACAGACCTCTTCGAGAAAGTTTTAGACGAACTGAGAGAAAGAAAACTAGCAACCTAAATGAACAACAACTTTTAACGCTACCACTTTCAAACCTCTTTTATGGGTTCTTTCTTTTTCCGTCTTTGTAGCGTCTTCCCCACAGCATATCCTAAAATCTCCTTCTCGGGTCATCTTCTGGCAAAGCATGAAATGTTATAGTAAAAGCGCTACACATTAGTCTAATCTTTTGAGCGACTCTCTCCCAAAAAATGGCAACGCACAAGAAAAGATTATAAGCCATTATGTAATTACATAGTTATATGGTGATATCTTTGGGAAAGTATGTAACAATCTCTGTTCCAGCAGATGTCAAAAGACTCTTGGAAAAGGTTAAGGGCAGAGATGAGTGGGGCAAGTTTCTCCTGAACTTATACGCCGAGGTCAAGAGGCTAAAGAGTAAGAGGGCATTTGAGGAGTTGGCAAGCACGCTCACAGACGAAGACTTAAAAGCCATACTAGAATCCAGCAAAGAGCTCAGGGAAAGGTTCGCGTTTAGATGAACCTACTTGACACAGACATAATCATAGAGATGCTACGAGAGAGAAAACACGAAGTCGGAGCCATCTCAATCATAACACTTACCGAGGTGTTGAGAGGGCTAGACGCCAGAAAAAGAGCCAAAGTCAAGGAGCTATTCGAAGAAAGCTTCAACCTACTAAACCTAGACAACGACGTCATAGAAACCTACTGCAACCTATACCACAAACTCAAAGAGGAAGGCATACCAATACCAGACGCTGACCTTCTCATCGCCGCAACAGCAATGTCTCACCACATAGCGTTAAAAACAAAAGACGAACGCTTCGAAAGATTGAGGCACTTAGGCTTAAAGCTAGAACAAGCACCTAAAGAGCAGAGAGAATAGACCAATCCCACCCAAAAACTGGATCGCATACGTTAACAGAAAACAAATACCCAACAAATATCATTTAATGGCTAACGGCTATGCTAATGCTTGATACATTAACAAAACGGGCACCTACACTATCACCCTGGAATTTTGGCCTCAAAACCTCTTCTACCTAGGCTCAATCGATCGTGCAGACGTGGTACTCTATGGAACGCTGTGCTATCACGTCGTTGAGCGCTCTCTTGTAAAGGTTGGCATGCTCCGCTTCTACGTCGCGAGCCTGCGAAAAAACCAGCGCAGCTGTTTCTTCGCCGTCTTGTTCGGCTTCCTGAAGCATTCTCAAATAGTGAACCCCATTCACCGCGTTTTCCGATTGGAACACTCTCTCCAAGTTTGTCTGCGTGTCTGCAACAGACTCAAGCAGGGCGAAATGCCTGCGCGAGTGGACACCTTCAGCCGCAGCGACGGCTCTGAACAAGTGGGCTATCTGCGGCAGCTCCTCTTCTTCAGCTTTCTTTGCAAACATCAGAAGCCTCTGATAGGCTTTGGCTTCGCCGACAAAAGCCTCATGAACATTACTTGCGGTTCTCTCTTTCATGACATCATCCTTTTCCTTTGAGTGTGGTTTTGCACAAGGTTCTATAAATTTTTGCGTGAAGGTTAAGACCAAGGCAATGTTATGGAATAGCCAACTATGAATCGGGCTCTCAAAATGCAAGAGAAAAAAATGGCACTCGTGCAGGAGACATCCTCCCTTCATCGTGGAAATAAGGTTTCAAGTTATTGTGGATGGACGCCTCTTGCTTTGCGGTGACTACCCTGTATATATAGGGGGTCGAGAATTGAAGCTTGTGTTTTAAGAAAAGTTTCTAAACAGCCGTGCACAATTCATAGCGATGTGCAAGATGGTGGTTGTGTTGAGGCTTCTGCTTGACGAGATGTACGCGGGTTTGAAGGAGTACTTTGAGACGCTCGGCTGGGATGTCGTAGCGGCTCAGGATGTAGGTTTAAAAGGTGCGAAGGACAAAGACGTTGTGGAGTATGCCAGAGTCAACGGTTTGTTACTCGTCACTCAAGACCAGAAACCAGCAGAGCTGGCCGACCTAACAGGGGTCAAATACGTGCTGATATCAAATACGATGATTGCCAAGATAGCGGATGAGACGATAAGGGAAAAATACCCGGACATAAAGCAGAGATGAGACAAGAACAACTCAGGCCAGCGTTTTCTGTTTCTCTGCCGATGTGAAGCTTGAAACCCGAACGCCTATGAGCCGTATCTTCCTTTCAGGCCTAAGATAAGCCTGCGTCAGCTCCTTGGTTGTCTTCTTCAAATCCTGCAGGCGGTTCGTAATGAAAGGCATCGTCTTGCCATGCGTGTGAGTCTCAAAATTCTCGTAACGCACCTTCACGGTGACAGTCTTGAAGAAAAGGCCATGCCTCAAAACGTCCTCGTGCACCTGTTCCGAAAGCCTATCCAGATTATTCAAGACAAGCCCAAAATCACCCGTATCCACCTCAAACGTCAACTCGCGGCTGAGAGACTTTATCCCGCCTCTTTCTTCAACCTCGCTTCTGTCAATCCCATGAGCCATCAAATACATCTGAGCTCCCATGGCGCCAAAGTGCTCCGTCAACACAGTCGGATCGTAGCGAGCCAGCTCGCCTATCGTCTTGATTCCCAGAGCATCGAGTTTCTGTTCGGTCTTCCGTCCGATCCAGAGAAGCTTCCGCACAGACAACGGAGCGAGAAACTTCTCGGCTTCCTCTTCTTTGACGATTGTGAGGCCGTCAGGCTTCTGGAAGTCGCTCGCTACTTTGGCGATGATCTTGTTTGGTCCCACACCTGTGGAGCACGTGAGCTTTTGCTTTGCGTGGATTTCGTTTTTCATCTGTCTTGCCAGGGCTTCAGCTTCGGCGTACTCCTTCACTCTTGAAGTTATGTCGAGAAAGGCTTCGTCTATGCCCCACTGTTCAAACTTGTCCGAGTATCCTCGTAGTATTCCCATAATCTCGTTTGACACTCGCGCGTAAAGTTCGTAGTTCACGGGCAGGTATACAGCTTCTGGGCAGAGTTGCCAAGCCTTAGAAATGGGCATGCCTGACCTGACGCCGAATTTTCTTGCCTCATAATTGCACGTGCTCACCACGCCTCTGCCCTTTCCAGCTTTAGGGTCGGCTCCTGCGACCACTGGTTTGCCCTTGAATTCTGGATGTTCCCTTTCCTCAACAGCTGTGAAAAAATGGTCCATGTCAACGTGAACTATCATCCTTCTCTTCTCGCTCATGAACTTCCTTTTCCTAATCTGTGCCTCAGCGTGGAACTTGCGTAACCGTTGATTTATAATTTGTTGAATATATCACAACGTGCACATATGCGCATTTGAGACTATGCGTAGTTTCACTAACGATTTTTCATTCATAACCCTTAATGCCCTCGGAATTTAAATAGCAGGAACAGCGGTTGGAGGAGCCTGTATGAAGGAAGTTTCCCGAGCATCTGTTCAAGAAATCGCTGTTGAAATCATTAAGAAGAAGAAAAGCACGGACAGGATTGACGTTTCCACGATTGAACAGAAGGCCAAAGACTGGATAGTCAGAGGCACGTGCCCCATCGACCTTGAGGGTCATCCGTGGGCAGAGAAATTCGAAGTTGTCGTAGACCAGAAAGGAAAAGTCAAATCCACCTACTTCACGCTACTGTAAGACTCAGCGTCGACTTTCAAGCCTTAAGCCCTATTCTTCTGCTATCCAGTCACAGTCTGCGTGTCAACCGTTTTTCCAAATAGACGTTGAAAAGTTATATCCCTAAAGTCGCCAGTAGTATTCTTGAAGGATGCTGATGTGAATGTTCAAAAATGTTCTGGTAGGACTGGACGGTTCTGAACACTCATTGAAAGCCCTGGAAACGGCGACACAAATAGCAAAAGAGTTCAGCGGAAAACTGACACTAATTCACGTGTATTCGGTTGCCGTAAGACCAATAATCGTGCCTGAACCAACGACCTTCAGCCCCGCAGGAGTCTCAGTCATAACGGCGGAGGAAGCTTCCAGAGTGGCTGAGGCTGTCCGTGAGGCAGGTCGCCGGGTTTTGGCTGAGGGTGAACAGAAAGCTAAGGCTGAAAAGGTTCAGGTCGAGACGATGCTTGTGGAAGGGCATGCGGTTCAGGAGATCGTGCGAGCTGCGAAAGAAGGCAAATTCGACTTGATTGTCATCGGTGCTAAAGGCATAAGCAGGATCAGAGAGCTACTCCTAGGAAGCGTAACCGACGGCGTGGTACACCACGCGGCGTGTCCAGTTCTAGTCGTCAAATGAGCTCGCGGTCTGAAGCGTGCGTCTGAGAATTTCGACTTCGAAATCGCGTCTGCCACTATAGAAAGGCTTTTCTCTAATCAGTGGGAAAAAGGTGTGCGTGCGTGAATTCTGATGCGAAACGAAGACATTCTTCAGGACCCCGTGAAACACATCCAAATCAACGGGAAACTGTCCGTGGATGAGCTGATTCAGCAGTTCAAGAATTCAGGCTCCTTCGGCGCTGGCAGACTTTCCACGGCGTGCGACATTTACGAGCGAATGGTCAGGGACGAGGAGTGCACGATATACTTGGCCTTGGCAGGTGCGGTTGTGCCTGCGGGAATGCGTTCGCTCATTGCGAAGCTGATCCGTGAGAGATTCATCGATGTGCTTGTGAGCACAGGTGCAAACATGGTTCACGATGCTATTGAGGCTGTTGGCGGGCATCATTACAAGGGACACTGGATTGTGGACGACAACATGCTGTACAAGCACAACATTTACCGCATTTACGACATCTTCGTGTCAGAAGAAGACTTCTTGAGACTGGACCACAGGTTGGTAGACATATACGACGAGATAGCCGCTGAAAAAGCTGGAAAGGGAATCTCTTCAAGCGAGTTCACGTTTGAGCTTGGCAAGAGACTCAACGATCCTGACTCGATTCTGCGCGCAGCCTACGAGTCAAAAGTGCCCATTTTCTTGCCTGCGCTCCGCGACTCGGAGTTCGGGTATGCTTACTGGCTTCACGCGTCCAAGAAGGATTTCAAAGACACGTTGATAGTTGACGCTTTCAAAGACGTGCCTGAAATCATAAACATGTTCAAGCACTCTTCCAGAAACGGCATGATAGTCATCGGCGGCGGAGTTCCAAGAAACACCGTTCAGTCCGCGGCGCTTGCAACCCGAAAGGGCATGGACTACGCTGTGGTGATAACCCTGGACAGACCTGAAACAGGAGGGTTGTCTGGTTCTACGTTGGAGGAATCGGTAAGCTGGGGAAAAGTGAAGGGCGGCGCAGATAAGATTATGGTTATCGGCGATGTCATGATAGTCTTCCCGATCATGGTGGCGTCGGTTATTGAAAGGGTTGGGGAAGGTTTCAAGCGAAAACCTACATGAGCGCTTCGACTATTTCTGTGGCGTAACGTTAAAGTTATTACAATGGAGTTTGAGTGTTAGATTGCTGTAGTGAAGCCCGGTGGTGTAGCGGTTAAGCATAGAGGCCTCTGGAGCCTTTGACGAGAGTTCGAATCTCTCCCGGGCTACCATTCATGTGTTGTAATTGTACTGTTTTGAGTGGTGTGTTTGGTATTTCTGTGGTGATTTCCTGTTTGAGAACGACACGAAACCATCGTCAGTCCAGACTATCCTCTAATCAACCATGACCCGTCGCATGTCGCTGTGTTCAGAAAAGCCAGATCCTCTCGGCACGTTCCAAACTTCATGCCATATTTAGCGGCCAGCGTGCTCATGCTTCTCATGAGTTTGAGCCGCAAGTCTCGAGGCAACAACACAGATCCGCCTATTTTTTCCCCTTCACTGAAATAAAGTGGTCTGAGTTTTTCTGTTGTTTCTGGCAGTGCTTGGCTGAATCTTCGCCAGTTGTCGGGTCTTGTCTTGTACGTGGAGCCTGTCACGTGTTTTACTCCTAACGAGGAAAGTGTCTTGATCAGGTTTTCGGAGTCATCGTTCAAGAATGGAATTATGGGGTCGATGCGAACTGATGTCGGGATTCCTTTCTCTATGAGCGTCTCGACTGCTTTCAGGCGTTCTGATGGTGATGTGGCGTTGGGCTCGAGGAGTTTCGCGACTGCGTCGTCGTCCGTGGTTATTGTCATTGAGACCATGGAAGCGATCTTTCTGAGGACGTCGATGTCTCTCGTGACCAAGCTGGATTTCGTGATTATTTGAATTCTGCAGTTGCACGTTGACATGATTTCTAAGCACTGACGGGTTAAGCCTGTCTTGGATTCTAAATTCGGGTAAGAGTCTGAGGAGTTGGACATTGATATTATTTCTCCTTTAAGGTTTCGGCATTCTCTCCTCAACCTTGAAACCAGATCCTTCTTCGGTCTGCAGTTGAAGAACCTTGGAATGTAGCTTGAGGCGTAGCAGTAAACGCATGCGTGGTCGCAGCCAGTGTAAGGGTTAAGAGTCAGCTTAGCAGGGCAGGTGCAAAGCGGGGAACGCCAAGGATCAAACTTTGAAATCAAGGTCACACAGTTTCACTGTTAGAATTCTAGAATGGAACGGCAACAAAAACCATTCGCTCACATGCTGGCTTGAAAGGCGGTTTTGTTTCCTGATGTTTGGTTTTCTTGTATGTTAGTCAATTGTTCGAGGGCGTCTTGGAGGCTTTCGGTCATTTGTCTGGCTATAGCTTGTGGTGGGAGCTGGTTTTGGGTGTCTTCGAGGATTTCGTTTCCAACACATAAATCGTCTCATGCCTATCCAAACGCATAGAATCCAACGAATTCACCAACGTCTCGCTAAGCCGCCCGCTCTTCACATACTTCTCTCTCAAATACTCAACAAGACAAACGTGACTCTTCTCCACAACCCCATCTCTAAACAATATAGCTCTCGCCGCATGAAACATCGCAGTATAAGCCAAAATCACACCCGCATCAAACAGTCCACACTCAAACGCCTTCTCCGCCTCACCGAGCTTCGCCTCAGCAACCCGAACCGACCTCCCACTCTTCTCAAGGTCAGGCCTATCCCTCCTCAAAAGCCTCTTCTCAAAACACTCCCTAAGCCTCATCCTCCCACCACAGGCAAATCCCCATGCAAAACAACACCATCCACGAGAATTCTTTCATAGAAAGGCTTGTCCATCCTAGCCTTTTCCTCCCACTCACCGCACGTGTAAACAAGCAACGTGACCTTCCTATCCAACTCCTTCTCAAAACGGCTCAAATCAACACGTTTCACTCTCTTGCCCACAACAAGCAAATCCATGTCACTCTCACGGTCATCCTCACCCCTCGCGCAGCTACCATACAAAACCACGGATGACCCCTCAAAAACCCTCCCCAAGAACCTTATCAAAGACTCAGCCTTAACCATAAAGTAACCAAGCTTCATAAACCGAAAACCAAGATTCTCCACATCCGCCCGAAACAACCCAAGATTCACCTTCCTACTCCGCACCAAAAACCCACGAGCCACATAAAAACCAAGAAACCTTTTTGCAGTACTCGGACTCACTCCAGCCAACTTCGCAACCTCCCTGAGATGAAAATCACGGTAAGGCTCATCAAAAAACAAAACAAGGACACGCAACCTAGGATATTCAAACAGATTATCCATCGAACAATCGTTCGCTTAAAAAACTTTCCACACCAAAACCCGCCAAACCTCTCCAACACAACATCAAACACAACTTGTCCGACAAACAGATTCCACACTAACGACAAAACCACAACAGCAACCCACCCAACAGCCAAAACAACACAAAAAACGCCACGACAAACCACCACCATCCCAACCAAAAACCAACATATTTGAATCCAAATAGAGGGACCTTCATCAGTTGCACACGCAAATGGAGCCTCGGGCGGGAATTGAACCCGCGACCTACAGCTTACAAGGCTGTTGCTCTACCGACTGAGCTATCGAGGCACACACGCTAATAGCATCCTGAATACAAAAATAAAAACATATGCCACACAAAAACCACTACTTGCAACACTCATCAACTGCGACGTAACCCTTATATCTCCGAAAACCGCTTCTAACTAATTTAACTACATACTAGTAGTTATAAAAGTCGATGCAGCCCCCCATCAACACTGATGAGGAGCCAAGGGTGAATGAGCCACAAAAGCTCAAGATGACACCACGCATAGGCCAAACAACCTGCACACCAAAAAAAGTTTCACCGAAACGTCAAACAGACGCCGCCAAAAAGGTCCAATATGTTACGCCGTCTGGAGAATGGCTCGGCTTGAGAGCTGAAGAAGGGCGCGGCAAGCCGCGAAAGTGCCTCGGGTAAGCGCATGCAGCCTTAGAACCGAGGATTCCTCAATGGGACCTCCTACCACGGTTCTTCGGAACCGCGGTGCTCCCAAAAAGGGAGCGGGAACCCCCCGAACGGAAGCATCTTAGTAGGGGGAGGAAAAGAAACTAACTGGGATTCCCTCACTAGCAGCGAGCGAAAAGGGAAAAGTCCAAACCAAATCTCACAGGGAAACCTGCGAGAGATGTAGAGTAATGGGCCCGGCTTCCTCCTCGCCAGTCAAACTGAAGTGGCCTGAAAAGGCCTGCCAAAGAGGGTGAAAGCCCCGTAAGAGCAAGCTGGAAGGAGCTGAGCTGGAGTCCCGAAGTACCGTACCCTGGCTTGGGTGCGGAAAGTTAGGAGTCACCAACTTCTAAGACTAAACACTCCTCAAGACCGATAGCGCACTAGTACGGTGACGGAAAGATGAAAAGTACCCCGGAATGGGGGTGAAAAGTGCCTGAAACCAGACGGTTACAGACGTATGCGGCCCGGAAGGGTAGATCCCTCCCGAAGGAAACCGCCGTGAGACGGCAGTACGAGGGAGGGGGACCAGGGTTGCATGGTCCGTCTAGAAACACGGGCCGGGGAGCTCACTGTTGTGGCAAGCTTAAGGGCTGAAAACCCGCAGGCAAAGGAAAACCAACATGCACGCAACCACCTTTCAGGTGGCCAGGTGCGGGGTCTGAAAGGGCCTGGAGTCACAGCGGTGAAAACTAGAAACCGAGCGATCTAGCCCTGGGCAGGGCGAAGCTAGGCGAAAGCCTAGTGGAGGCTCGCAAGGGTGCTGACGTGCAATTCGTTCTTCAGACCTGGGGCTAGGGGCTAAAGACCAATCTAGCTCGGTGATAGCTAGTTCCTTCCAAAGTAGATCTTAGTCTAGTCTCGGGCGAGGTGGCCGATGGGGTAGAGCACTGATTGGAAAGTAAGGTGTCGAAAGACACCGCCTTCCTTTCAAACTCCGAATCCATCGGCGCCGTAGACCCCGGGAAACGGGTTAATGGGGGTAAGCTCCATGACCGAGAGGGGGACAACCCAGACTGAGGTTAAGGTCCCCAAGTGCTGGCTAAGTGTCAAACAAAAGGGCGTCGTCAGCCTCAGACAGCGGGGAGGTAGGCTCAGAAGCAGCCACCCTTCAAAGAAAGCGTAACAGCTCACCCGCCGAGGCTGACGGCCCCGAAAATGGACGGGGCTAAGCCAGCCACCGATACCTCAGAATTCAGCCTAGTGCTGAATTGGTAGGAAGGCGTCCTGACTGGGCAGAAGCTGGGCCTTGAGGTCCAGTGGACCGGATCAGGATTGCAGATCCCGGCGGTAGTAACAGCAAAGAGGGGTGAGAATCCCCTCCGCCGAAAGGGCCAGGGTTCCCCGGCAACGATCGTCAGCCGGGGGTAAGTCGGTCCTAAGATATGGCCTAACCGACCATGCCGAAAGGGAATCCGGTTAAAATTCCGGAACCATGAAGGTACACGCGGCAACGCAAGCTCAACGTCTAACGCTTCGGGGTAGGCTGAGCAAGGCAGTCGCCTTGTTTAACTGCATAAGTCTGGGAAGTGCCGCAATGGCGAGAACCAGGTGAAAAAAGGAATAGCCGCCCGTTTTAGGGCGGTTCAGCTGATCTCTGGAGCCAGTGAAAAGGGCGTTGGGAA
>Ga0315280_10001388_pt1 | contig 41900 bp, 37 predicted proteins | sample YL17G06_40_MG_FD_203697 | JGI IMG/M metagenome (GOLD analysis project Ga0315280, IMG submission 203697) | Sediment microbial communities from Yellowstone Lake, YNP, Wyoming, USA - YL17G06_40 | ecosystem: Environmental > Aquatic > Freshwater > Lake > Sediment | place: USA: Wyoming | collected...
GAGAATGTCTCTCCTGAGGAGAGAATCACCGAGTTTGTGGAGGTTAACAAGTCTCTGGCGTCGTGTGGAGTGAAGATTGCAGCTACGATTTTCCAGTGCTCAATAGACCTGATCTCAAAATACTTCGTCAGCTCTGAAGGTTCGCGAATCTCTTCATTCGTGCCAAAGATAGGTGCGTTTCTTTTCCTCACAGTTGCGGAGCAAGGCAAGACTGAGCAGGCAGGTGAACAGTTTGGCTACAGTGGCGGTTGGGAAGCCTTCAAAGAATGGAACATTACTGACAAGATGATTCATGACGCCAAGATCCTCAAGGACGTCATAACTAAGGGAAAGGCTGTGAAGCATGGGAACATGGATTTGATATGTGGACCAGAAGTTGCAGGAATAGCTGCGCATGAATCTTGCGGGCATCCGATGGAGGCTGACCGAATCTTAGGGCGAGAGATGAGTCAAGCCGGAAGGTCTTTCATATACAAAGGCGGTCCATACTGGCTTGGCACAAGGATTGGTAGTGACGCGGTTACCATCGTGGACGATCCTTCTTTGGAGCACAGCTACGGTTACTATGCTTATGACGATGAGGGTCTTAAGGCAAGGCGAAGATTCCTTTACAAGAATGGCATCATAAACGAGTTTCTGCACAACCGGGAATCTGCGGCGAAGCTTGGGGCGAAGAGCAACGCGTCGTCAAGGTCCATCAACTATGACAGAGAAGCAATCGTTAGGATGGCGAACACCTTTGTTCTGCCTGGGAACATGACTGAGGAAGAGCTTGTCGCGGATGTTAAGAGTGGTGTCTACATGAAATCCTTCACTGAGTGGAATATAGACGATAAACGTTTTAACCAACGCTACGTGGGCAGAGAAGCCTACATTATAGAGAATGGGGAACTGACACATCCAGTTGCGAGGCCAGTGATTGAAACTACGACACTGAAGTTCTGGTCAGCTGTCGACGCGGTTTCGAAAAAAGTCGAGTTTGAGGCAGCAACGTGCGGAAAGGGCGACCCAGCGCAGGGAGTTCCAGTGTACACTGGTGGTCCGTGCATTAGGCTGAGAGAGGTGTATGTGAAATGAGCGATGTACTGAATAGGACTGAGGAAACAGTCAAGAAGGCGAAGAGCCTAGGCGCTGATGAAGTTTTAGCCAAGACCACGTTTGGCAGATACCGGCAGGTGCGGTTCAGCAACAATCAGGTGGACATCACAGTCGCGTGGAACGACTACGTGACAGATGTCGCCTTGGCTTGGAAGAAACGTTTGGTTGCAACGCAGATACACGATTTCCATGATGTCGACGCTGGAATCAAGAAGCTTTTGGAGTTAGCCAAAGTCTCAAAGGAGAACCCATTGTTCGGGGGCTTCGCAAAAGGCAAATTCAAATACGCTGCAAGCAAGGCTGATAAGAAGCTTGAGGAACTGGAGAATCCTACCGATTACGTGTTTGAGGCTGTTGAGGCGGCTAGGAAAGAGGCTGGAGCCGAGATTGACAGCGGAGGAATACTCTTCACGAAGTTCGAGGATGTCTGCTTGGCGTCTTCTGAAGGGCCGATTGGCGTTGACAAAAGGTCTGCGATTGAGCTTTCAATAAGAGCTTTCACGCAGAGAGAAGCGTCTGGTCACGGCGTCGAATGTAGTTCCACGTTGAAAGACTTCAAGCCTGAAAGAGCTGGAGCAAAGGCTGGCGAGATTGCCAAGCTGGCTAAGAATCCGAAGGCAGGCGATGAGGGTGTGTATGATGTCATCTTTGATCCTTTAATCTTTGGTTCTTCACTGGCTGTCTGGGGCATGATGATTTCTGCTTTTAACGTCTTGGTTCAGATGTCGGTTTTCGTTGACAAGCTGGGTAAGAAAGTTGCTCCTGAAATCGTCACGATGAGGGACAATCCTAGTGCGTATTCCTTGTCAAGCAGAGTCTTTGACGATGAAGGGGTGCCTGCTAGGGAGAATGTCTTCATTGATCATGGCTTGCTCAAATGCTATCTTCATAACACGTCGACTGCCAAAATGTTCAAAACTGAAACAACCGGCAACGCTGGACTGGTTGCCCCGAATGCTTGGAACATCGAGCTGGATGCTGGTGACGTGAGCAAGGATGAACTTTTCGAAGACGTGAAGAAGGGTCTCTACTTGACTAACACTTGGTACACTCGCTTCCAAAACTATGCCAAAGGTGATTTCTCAACCATACCTCGAGACGGCATATTCCTGATCGAGAAAGGCAAGATTAAGCAGTCGCTGAAAGACTTGCGCGTAAGTGACAATGCTCTGAGCATGCTGGGCAACATCGCTGGGATCTCTGAGGAAAGGCAGCATGTGCATTGGTGGGGTGAGGCTGAACCGCCATCGCTAAGCGCCTACGTGCTGATTAAAGACGTGCATTTGACAAAGTCTAAGTGAGCTTTCTTTTCTTTCTCTTTTTCATTTTTGCTTGCTGCACAAGGTTTATGTCAGCTCTTCTCACAGTTGATTATTGAAGTGTTGATTGGCGGTCGTAGTCTAGTTTGGTAGGACATCAGCCTCCCACGCTGACGACCCGGGTTCAAATCCCGGCGACCGCACCATAATTCGGGTTCAAAACCACAAATTTTTTATGCCGCGCCACATGTTACTCTACACGAAGCGAAGAAACTTGTCTGATTCTCCTCATCCCCGCTCCAAGTACCGGCATCTGCTCGAGGATAAGGATGTGAGACGCTGGTACGCGAACCTCGTCCGCGGTTCACCAGCCTGCGCCGAAATCTACCTACGCAACCTTGGGAACTTCTGCCAGCTCATGGGCAAAACGCCAGGGCAACTCGCGCGAAAGCAGGTCACGGAAATAGAAGACCTCCTCATGGACTACGTCACCTCCGCGCAGAAGAAGCATGCGGGCAGCTACATCCACAACACGACCAAGGTCGTCAAGTCCTGGCTTGCCCACAACGGAATCCAGCTTAAACGCAAGATAAAGATCACGGGCGCCCACGAGACGCCGACCCTCAAGGACGAACGCGTCCCCACGAAAGAAGAGCTGAGACGCATTTTCTTGTCCGGAAGCAAGCAGGCCCGCACAGCCTGCGCCATAGTCGCCCATGCAGGCCTAAGACTGCAAGGCCTCGGCAGCTATACCGGTTATGACGGCCTGAGAATGCGCGACTTACCCGAACTCAAGATCAAAGGATCCGAGGTAAGCTTTGAGAAAATACCCACCATGGTTGTTGTTCGCTCGGCCCTAAGCAAGGCCCGCCATCAGTACTTAACTTTCCTGACAGAAGAAGCCTGCAGCTACCTGAAAGACTACCTGGAAGAGCGCTTGAGAGACGGCGAACAGTTGACTCCCGACTCCGCTATTGTTAAGCCGAAGGTTGCTCAGAAACCCTTCATACGCACAGTAAACATTGGAGACATGATGCGACTGGCGATCAGAAGCGCTGGGCTTCCTTGGCGACCGTACGTTTTACGGTGTTATTTTGATACGATGTTGATGCTTGCTGAGTCTAAGGGTTTGGTGCTTAGGGATTATAGGCAGTTTTGGATGGGCCATAAAGGCGACATTGAAAACCGGTATACGACTAACAAGCAGAGATTGCCAGAGTCTGTTGTTGAGGATATGCGGGCGGCTTACGCGAGGAGCGAGGAGTTTTTGCAGACTAAGGTGAAAGAGGAAACTAGCGAGGAGAAGCTTAGGGGTAGTTTTAGGAAGCAGCTTTTGTTGGTGGCTGGTTTCAGTCAAGAAGAGTTGGACAAGATGGATGTGCCCTCGATGAGCGACGAAGAACTGCAGAGTATAGTCAGGAAGAGGCTCTTAGGTGGGCAAGTGGCGAATGGGGCTTCGCAGAAAGTGGTTAGTGTTGGCGAAGCCAATGATTATTTGGCTAAAGGCTGGGAATACGTTGCCAAACTCTCGAACAACAAAGTCGTCATCAAAATGAACCAAAACCCAATGACTTAGTTTGGATGCGTTTGGGTATGGGGACCGAGGCGATCGAAATATAGAGTCAGGCGAGTCCATATATTTTTATGGTGGTGTATGAAAAGGAATTATCTAACGGGCGATTCGCTGCAATGATGTGATCAAATGATGGTTCTGAGAATAAAATCACCATTGCTGCGTATAGTTTAGCGCGCGTGCTTGCTCGCGCACTTTGGCGCGCATGCGTGTTGAGGCTGTGTGAAAACTCGATTCTGTTTCTGAAAATTGCTGGTTTCATGTTTACAAATTGGGCTTTGTGACGTATTCTATGCATATAAGTAGCAATTTCTCAAAACAAATTTGAGTTTTCACACAGTCTGTGTTCCTAAAATGGTCAAAAATGGCCAAAATTCGACTCTCGCATTTCAGGAAAGCAAGCATGTTACAGGGCAAACATGGAAGCGCGTGAAATCAAAGCACGCCTCCAGACCTGAAAAGCGAATAAAAGCCATTTTAGGCCAATTAAGGAACACGCATGCGCGCCGACTTTTTTGTTTTCTTGAACCAACCTATCTTTTCAGAAATCTCATCGCTTCCAGCTTTTACCGAAATGACTCCATCTCTAACGCCTATCTCACTACGTGAAGGGTCAGAAGTTCTTGTGAATTGAATTTCAAGTTGCCCAAACTTTGTTTTCATCTCTTCAATGATCCTGTCTGCAATTTCTTTCTTGTCCAACGGAATGGCAAAAAAGATTAGGTTAACATATTCCTGTAATACGTAATCGTTCTTAGGGAATGCGTTCAAAGTGCCGATAATTAGCGATTCAGCCATTTCATATTTTTGTGCTTTTATGAGCTTTTCGCAGTTAAATTGAAGTGAAAACCCTGTCATCAAATGTGTTGGAACGTTTGATTCTTCCATCATCTTTATTATCTTTGCCATCTGGAATAGCTCGTCATAGGCAGAGAAACCATAGTCAACCATTGACTTGGAAACATAGATTTCCTGCAATAAGAAGTACGATCCTACAAGTGTATTTTCAGCATAAGGTTTCCCTGCCACAGCCGAAGCAATATTGAAGGAAGCAGATGTTATTCTAGAACATACATTGGCTAGAATGAACGAACTTGCTTTGTTCAAATGATTTACCAATTCAGAAAGCTGAGAGGCTACATTAGCACTTATGTTTGGGTCAAATCTAAAACACTCAACACCAATTCGCTCGTAGTTGGGAACTGCCCAAAGATAAAATCCAATATCTTCCTTATTTGGATTTGACGTGACAAGGTTAGTCACAGCCTTCAAGCCATACGTTGCGCCATCGTACTCTTTGTTCTCTGCCAATTTGTAAATGGTTGAAAATACAAGCATGATCTGTTCTATTGTTGCTTTCCTTGTTTTCTCTTCAGCCAAATTTGCCTTGGAAAGCAAAGTATCAATAAGGACTTTGGGACTCAATAGTTTTGACTGGAAAAAAAACAGAAAGGGTAGCAACAGGATTTCGATAATGAAAAGAGTAAAGGATACGTCTACAAATGCATTCCAATAGAAGATAGAGAAAAGCCACATAGCTAATGATATTGTTGCAGTTGCAAAAATGTAGAAGGCGAATGTTACCATGAAGCTTCGATAGTTGAAAATGTAGTTGAGAGTCCCAGACACATACTTGCCAATAACTGTCTGACTAATGAAGATCATAAAAGCAAAAACTATGGCCGCCAATGCTGATGAACTCTGCACTAATGTGCCTAGAAGGGCAATTGCATTGTCATTACTTCCAGAAAAAAATCGGGCATAAGTGAAGAATATGAATAGAACACAAATAAGGAAAGATGAAAGAAAGATCGCAGTCAGAAAATGTCTTTCTCTTGGCTTCAATCGATAGGGCATATAGTCTAAGTGCGTTTACCTCAATTAATTCTTTGCTTTTGGTGCCCAAGCGCGTGCGGCACAGATCCGTTAGCGAGCGTTCACGAGAACCATGTGTCACCTATTAGGCAAGTCTCTAGGGCGTCTGACCAAAGAACAACATGTACGCTGCCTTCGGGTATTTTCTCCATAAATTCCGCGAGGTACAAACTGTCAAAACTGCGCGAGACTTTCCTGTCTCCAATCTCGTGCAAGACCTTGTGAATCATCTCGTGGGAGACAACGCTGGCGAACTTGGCGACAAAAACCGTTTCAAAGTCACCCAAGTCTACCTTAACCCTCTTTGCACTCTTTATTTTCTCGAATATCGACTGGCTTAGCTTTTGTGCATCTAAGACCACAACGTTCCGTTCTGAATCATAAACAGCAAAAATTGGTTCTGGCAATGCGTTTAGCTCGATGGTTGGTGATTTCCACTCGGTTTGTTTCATTTACATACCCCTGAAGAAATACGCGGCTATCCTCGCCTGCGCAATAAGCCATATCCACAGTTCAGAACTCCTTTCATTGGCATACACTGCAACCCACTCCAATTAAAAAATACGGAGCACGTGGTTCGCGCACTATTCGCGCCCTAACAAATGTAACCTTTTGTGGCAGAGTCTTCGTGATTCTCGACTTTTGCCCTTACGTTGACTTTTTTGTTCGCTATTTTGTCATCTTCTGAAACTTCTTTGAGCCTGCCAGTTATGTGGATCACGGTTCTCATATTCTCACCAGCTATTCACGCGCATAGACCAGACCTCGTTCCGAGTATTTCTGCATTTCCCAAGAACAAGCGGCGAGGCGCATGCGACTCATTAGTGGGCGCGAAATCCAAGAAACGAAGTGAGACCCATTATGTCCCATCAAATCAAACGGCATTATGGCAGTCCATACCTATTCAATATTCTCCATGAAGAAGCTGCACAGTTTTCCAAGACCATCTTCTACAGCTTTTCTTTTCATTTCTTTGGTCGGCTCTGGTCGTCTTGTGTAGTTCAGAATATTGATGGCACACACAATTGCCTCTTCACATCTCTCAGGCACAGAGCTTAATGGAAAACCTGCGGAGGCCAGGGCTTCTATCAACGAATCGCGCCAATCCGGATTAAGAGAATCTTCTTCAAAGATATCGTGTAGGCGTCGACGATGGTGATTCTCTCTAGTGGTTTGTATGGAAATAGAGGAGCTTCGCTTGCGTTTCTTCGCCACTGGATATACGCATAGTGTACTCCTCGCATTCGCTCTGCGGCCAAGTCCAAGAAACTAATGACATCGTCCTTTTCAGCCCTTTCTATCAGAGCTTTGACTATCTTCGCTGCAGTTCTATAATTCGGTACTACCCTTCTTTTGGATTTTTGGAAATAACGGTAGACAGCCTGCAGCTTTACGCCTAACGCTAAACTTATCTCCTCGGGTTTTCGCTTTCCCACAACGTCATACAGCAAGTCAAAGAGCCGCGATCTTTCATCATCGCCCAAGAACTTGCAAAGCTCTTCAACATCATTGGGCTCCATTGTAACCATCTAGGTTTTAACACTCAGTTAAGAACTGACTTAAAAATCCTCCCATTTTCGCCAAAAAGAGCTAAAATGCGCTCTATTTCAACCTCCGTATTTCTATATTGGGGAGCCTATGACTCATAACAAGACCAACGTCAGCAAGGTAGACATTACAAACCTCAAAAATTTCGCGTCTACTCTTCCGATTGGATTGCCTTTGCGTGAAATTCTTGTACTAGAAGACAACGAATTGAGACTTAACGTATTTTTAGCAAGGCTTCCAATCTGGCTTAAGCTTAGCAGGCTCCCAAAAACTGGAGGAGCAATAAGTGATATCTGAAATCACGTTTTCGAATGATGGACGGACTGAAACAGTTGGATCTGACTGGTCCAGTTTTGAAACAGTCATACTGACAATCAGGAAAATACGGACTTTGAAACAGAACCTGTCTATGTTGTCTGGTATGTAGTCCCTCGCCCTCGATTTTCCATGATGACGCCATCTCCTGGACGAAAACTACTCTGATAGGCTCGGAAAGCATAAGACCTTGGATTACAGCTCCGACTTTAAGCATGCTTTCGTTTGCAGATTTTTTGCTCTCACTCATACTCTCAGCTCTCGGCCTTTTGACTGTTCTTCATATAGATGTTCCTTTCAAGAACCGAAGTCAATGTTAGCAGTCCTCTAGGTAAAATGCTAATTGCACCTTTTATATTTCTTTTCTAAAAGCAATGATAGTGAAAGCGTATGGCAAGAAAACTTGGAACGAAATGTAGTTGTGGTGTACACACAGCCTTTCAAAAATCGTTAAATCTTCAAATATCTTGAAAACCCGTCAAGTGTTAAATTGACAATGTATTTTGAAGGCTGAATCCCTCAATTGACAAGCCAACGAGCCTCGCAACTTCCACACACAACCCGACCTCAACACACCAAAACCCAAAAATAAGCCAAAAGTCAAAACATCGCCGCTAATCGATCGATTTATCACAGATTGAGAATCCATTCATCCAATGCTGAATCTACGTCTTTTTTAATACTCTTACCTAAACAAAGCACTCTCAAATCATTGACCCTATGTTCTTTCTCTGCACGCGCGCGTGGGCTTCAAATCTGTTGTGGCTGACGCTCAGTACGACTCGAAAAGGGTCAGGGAAACGGTTAGGGAATATGGCGCTGAACCCGTTATACCTTTTAGGAAAGGCTCAAGGACTAGAAGGGCGTTGAGGGTTGGCTGTGACTTTGTGGTTCGTGGAGTTAAGCGTTTGGTGAGGCTCTTCAGAAGGCGGGTCTGCATTGAAAGGGTGTTCAGTAGAGCTAAAGAATGGCTTCCTCCTGGACGGCTTAAGAGTTAGAGGACTGGAACAGGCTTTTGTACAGGCGTGCTTGAGCTTCTCAGCCATGCTCACAGTAGCCTTAACAGCGGCTAGGCAGCGTAAACTCCGCCTCATAAGGAGCATAAAACACTACACGACCCAATGAAACGTGAAAAAAGAGAGAACAAAGAAAACGCTAAGGCAGAGTAAACCATAAAAAAGGAAAGGCCGAAGCAGCTCAGAACTTTATTCCAGACAGAAAAAGCTCGTCAAACAATGAAAAACAAGCACGCCAACACCCAAAGAAAACAGCAACGACAGAATCAACCACAATTTCTAAACAGCCTAGCGCGCTTTATAATGCGTTCTAATCAACGCGGGCCTAAAACCCGAATTATTTTAATTTGCCCACATCGCCTTGCTTGCCTTTAAGGTGAAGTATACTTCCTAAGAAATTCGCACATCTCATAGAACTGTGAAGGAATATTATCCTGGTTAATCAGATCAAGGATTCTTTCTAACGCTTTCAATGGTTTTCTCATCTTGTCAGTTTTCGGAGACTGCATTACGCCCTCCAGGTCCGTTGAAAACACAAAAATGCCATGTTTAAGGGCTAGAGTTCCAAAATTCTTCAGATGAGAATTCTCATACCATTCACTGTCCGGCACTTCAGATAACAAATCCTTGTGGCTTAGCCAATTCTCCAGTTTGTCTGTGCGCCAGAGCGTAAAGACTATTGTTGAAGTTTTTACTTCCCGACCATTGAGCCTAATTGTGTGGTCCCTGCGCATAAGGGCGTCGTAGTCCAGAATAGCCAAGTTCGGAACTCCTAACATACGACTCAAGGTCATGAATGACGGTAGACTTTTCTTGCCACCAATATCTATAACTGGCCATTCACTCTCATCAATGTTAGCTCCCTTTTTCTTCGTAGAGAGGTATCTGTCAATCTGCTCTACAACTATCTTGTCGGATAGTCCCTCGACAAAGATTACCCCTCGTGAGAAGAGAAGTGATCGGACATCTGGGTTAGATAACTTCACAGCGAGTTTCTCCTGTTCCTGACTTTCCAACTCCGAAAGTACTCTGCCAAGATTGTGTACTTCTGTACCGTGCTCGGTCATTGTAAAACGCCATGTTGCGTTTACGTCTGCCGCAGAAATCAAATATGGAGAATGTGTGATTAACAGTATTTGGTTTCTGCCTCGGGTTACGGGTTCAGAGAGCAGATTAAGAATTCGTTTCTGCATGGTAGGATGCAGGTGAAGCTCGGGTTCGTCCAGCAACAGAATCTTCCCGCTTTCACCGATTATCGTAGTTAGCAAGAAGAGTATCTCATAAAGACCACTGGCTGTTTGTTCGATAGTAACAGGATAGTTGTCTTTGATTACTTGAACAAAGGCTTCATTCACTGATCGCTTCTTCATTTCTTTTCTAGTGCCAAGCGGCGTGAATTCGGGCCCACTGGAATACACGGATTCGCCTCTGGGGGGTGCCAGTACTCCAAGCTCCCATTCAGAGACTACATCGACCTCTTTTCCTCTTACTGCAACATCAAATTCTGAGCCTGTCAGACTTTTGAATTCGGCTTGGACTCGATTGTATTTCTCTCTGTTCTTACGAGTCCCTGAGCACTTCAACCAGAAGAGTTTCATCGCTAAATCACTTCCAGGAATGGTTGCACCCTTCGAATCTTGACCGGAGCCCGAATATGCCAAAGTAGAAGGGAAGAACCTTAGCTCCTGTAGTCTTACAAATGATGTCTTGTAAAATTGCTCCAGAACTTGCCATATATAGAGCCTCTCCAGTCCTATTCCTCTTCGCTCGCAAAGCCGGGATAGTTTGGTAAGAATGGGTTCTGCTCTGAGAGTGTTTAAGTATTGGTTAAATTCCGCACCCCGTAACTCAACTATCTTGTGTGGAGAACCACCAAGCTTTCCCTTTAGTAGTGTTATGAGCGTGGAGCTTTCATCTGAAAGCTTCTGAATATCTTGAATTAATGAATTAACGTCAAGTTCTGACGGGTTTCCAAACCTAGAAGTAAAATCCTCTATCATCTCCTTTGCCAAAGACACACGTTGATAGCTTCCTAGTTCTTGGCTTGTTTCTGACAAGTAGGACTGGCGATCGATGTAGAGAAGTCCAGTTCCATCAGACACTTGAATTACAATCTTTGGCTCAGAAATTCTCAGTTCGTCTTTACAAAGGACAAAGGATAGGCGCCTGAGGGACTTTGTAAGAATTGGGTAGCCGTAATTTATGAGGATACTTTTCCAGTGCTTGTTCTCTTTGATTCCTTGGGTAATATCCTGTGGTTGTAGTACGCTCAGCATTTCGGAACAGATGATTAGTGTTGCCAAGAGTTCGAGTTCCGTATCATCAAGCTCTACACCAACCTCTAAATGCAGCGATCTATCACTGTCCCCTCGGAAAAGGATCTCATCTAAAGGTGGCTTCCCATAGTCGAAGGCTTTCTCAATTAAGCTCAGGGCTCGAAAAAGGTTCGTCTTGCCAGAGTCATTAGGTCCTACGATGACGTTAAAGGGGCCAAATTCGAGCTTGATATCCTCATCTTCATTACCTCCAAACGAGAGAACATTCCTTGCTCTGAGATAACGTAACTTCATTTACTTGATTAAAGCGAGAGAACACTTATTTAATAATTGCGCGCAGCCTACTTAACTCAACCATCCTTTTCACGTATTTCTATAAGCTCTATCGCCAACTGGACTAGAAACACGGCAAAAGCAACTTACCGATACGGTGACTAGAGAGATTATCAAAAGTCCTTCCGTAGAGGTAACTTCTAAGATTATAATAGAGACGAGAAAGCTATTATTTTGGAAAGCTTCAAGTTAAATGATGTGAAGCCAAAAAGTGATTTTCAACCGTCGAAAGAAGTAACTGAGAACTACTTTAGACGCTATATTACTGAATACAGACGCGCGCTAGTGTGTTCCTAAATTCCCTCCTCACTCATGTGTGATAGAGTTGGGTTCCGCCTTCTAAGTGATGCTTCTCTTATCCTAAGACGTACCACCATCGATAGAAGAGCAAAGACAGAAGCATAAGCTATCGCAAACGAATTTCGGAACAAGCATACGCGCTGAGGTCGCTAGAAAAAGGCTATGCCAAAAGAAGAGGCATTGCGAAGGGTCCACTTGGTTCTACTTCTCTTTCATTATCCTGCTATAATCTATTCGCTTCTCGCTCTGATTTGTGCAAGTTCTTCTATCAGTTCTGGCTCCCTGTATGGGCACCATATTTTTATCAGGTCGGGATGATTTTCGAATATGGCTTCAACAGCACTCCATTCGGAATCGCTGAGAGTAGCCGTTCTAGTGTCTGTTCCGTCGGTTTCCAAGACTATATACGTTTTTTTCTTAGCCAATTTTTCAACTGCCATTTTTTCAACCTCCTCTTCCCAATCGTATTAGCTTGTTAAGCTTTTTTGTCTTGTCGTTTAAGCTTATGGGTTTTCTTTTGTACCATGATTGCTATTCTCTGGTGTACTCCGTGCAACACTCGTCTGCAAGTTTTTTTCAATGAATAATAGAATGCTTTTAAGATATTTCCTTGATGTTGAATTGTCCCACGGCAATCTCATTTTTGGCTGATCATTACTGTCAGCGCGCGCTATCCTAAGAAATCATTTAATTTGCCCGCGCGCCTAGATATTTTGTTTGCGCGATTACCGGACGACGATAGTCTTTTCGAATTCATGTCTCTGACTTTGATGGTCACCGTTCTGTGTGCAATTCCTAAAAATTCGCGTTCTCTCAGAGTTCCTATCAGCATGTTGTCCCCATGAGGTATAATGAATCTTACAGTCTGGACAACAGTAGAAGTAACGTCTCGAACCGCAACCCGAACCGTCATCGTCGTACCAGAAAAGTATCGGCTCGTTTTTGCGGTTGCATTGAGGACACTCCAAGTCCAGTGCTCCTTTAACAATAAAGGGGTCAACCGGTCGAAGCTTGCCTTGCTCGTCTTCTCGCCAAACAAAAGATATTCGACATCTAGTTTTGCCGTATTGGACAGTGACTTCGCCCATCATCTGTCCATTCTTCCACTTGAAATTTGTTGGTTTGCCGAGGTACAACCAATTCTCCTCTTCTACTCTCATTGTTTGTCCCCTCACCTCAAACCAAATGCGCAGCTGGCGTATATGAAGAAGTTGTCATGATTCTCGTATGTATAGTTGGGAAAGTATTATATAGTGATATTGTTCTAATTATGGGTGTTGGTCCTATGCTGGAGATATTCTGCTGTCGTGGTCGTGGTAGAGCAGAATGAGTGTTGAAGTCGTGAACAAGACGGAAATTCCAAGAACCAGAGGACGCCAAAAACATTCTCAGACTTATGAAGCATGGTTTGGCCAGGCTTTGGGATTGAAAGATGGCGAAGCACTAAAGATTGTGCTAACCAAGAAATCGGCGAAATCACTGCCATCACCTGCAGCAGTACGGTTCGCTATAGAGCGGTGGAATAGAGACAACCCAAACAAGAGAATCAACAAAGTATGGCGAAATACTCACACCGATGAGCCAATTTTGTATTTATTCGCTGAAAAAGAGGAGGGAGATTTGCCACGCAAAAAGTCCAAAAAAGCATAATCATAAACTTTGGAAAAGTACGGGACAAAATGCAACTCATCAAGATGGGAGCAGCACAGGCAAAACGGATGTTCCCGGTTCTTGGGAACGTTGATGTCATAGACATAAGTCCCTACAATCCAGAAATCAACGGATATGTTGTCATAGTAGAATTTGAGGAGCATAAGGACCGCGGGGTCGTTGCGGTAAAAAGTTTAAGAAAGTCATGACAGGTTGCGGAAGACCCGCCCCAAGAAATACTGTTGCGAATCAGCACTTTTATCATCAAGAACTAGCCCTAGTTGATATCCCTAAGCTAAAGGCGCGCGCGCAGATGATTTCTGCTCCACGTAGAGCCTCAGGATTTGCCCTAGTGATTTATTCCTCCTTTCAATTTTCTCGATTTCCTCATTGGCTGTTCTCATCACGCGTCAGAGACTTTCTCACATCGCGAGAATTTGTATGTTTCTGTTGAAGGCGCGCAAGATGGGTAGAACGAACTCAGAAACCTCGAAACGCATCAACATGAAGCCATTGAAGCAGTTTGCAGCTGAAAGGCTCTCGGACTCTCCATTGAAAGAGGTTTTGTTGCTTGAAGATGACCGACTCGATGTGCATTCCTTTCTCATTAAACTTCCAACTTGGCTTCAACTATCCCGATGGGTCAAAAACAGAGGGGAAAATTGTGAGACAAGATAGTCACTGTCTAGTACAAGCATGGCTCGTCACACGAAAACTTTCCTGTAAGATTGGACGGACCAAACCACCACCTAACAGCACCCAACTCACCAGACGAGGCGTAAAATGAGATGAAACACCAGAACAAAAAGAAACGACGCCCGACACTTGAAGATTTCACCAAAGAAAAAACCAAAGACCAACAAGAATCAAAAACTGCAACAAACGGTAATCAGGATGAGATCAGACTGAGCCACGAACCAAATCCAAACCCCGCGCCCTTACTGCAACAAGTCCAATCACTCGTCAGACTTGAGGTGGAAAAGGCATTAAACGAATTCAAAACTAAAATAGCGCTTAGCAGCTCAAAGTCTTGCTCCAAGAAAAAAAGAGATCCAGTTTACATCCGTGATGAAGATTATCCTACTTTCCAGAAGTTTAGAGATAACGATAATGAACCATTGAAAGAGACTCTGCCAAAAGTGATCCGAGCCGCTGGTCGATACCTCGAACTGAAAGGAGATTCAAAAGTCCATTGATCACCAGAATTTTAACAGCAGTCTTAGAATCTGAGAAATATTCTTTGAATCTGAGAAAACCGCAGAAAACGAACACAAATGCAACTTTCGACACCCGACTCCTACCATGGGAGATAAGGGTCGACAGGCGGAGGTTTTCACATTCGGGTTACTTTTTGTCCAAGATTCTGGAGATTAGAAATCTTAGCTGTCTTAGATTTTTCTTATCCGTCCTTGTAAAAAATTCAGGGGAAACTTGTCCACTCAATGGTGAAATTAGTTGACTGAAACCCGTAAGCCGCCCGAAAAATCAAGCAGAGCTTCAAGACTTCCTATGTTTTTCGGGGAAACTGCTGACATTGACATCAATAAGATAACCGTTGAAGACTTCCTGCGTTGCCTCAATTCTAAAGACTTTGAAACATACTTTAAAACACATTTTGATCGGCCAAAGATCCAAAACTATTTGAAAGCAAAAGCCGACTCGTTTGAGAAGGAGATTTTTGGCAAAGTATTCTGTCCCCGTTCAGATTGCAAGAGTCAAGACACGGTCAAGGTCGTGGACAAAAAAGGAGTTTTCAGAGGGTACTACCGTTGTCAGAAATGCAAAGAGAAGTTCAAGCCTAAGCGTTTCATCAGATCCAGATTCGATGATCGCACTTGTGCCTTAACGATATTGAGTTTCGCTCAGGGAAAAAGACCACGACAGATTTTTCAATTATTAGAGACAGAAAGAACCAACATTTTTCTAGATTACGGAGTCCTAGAAGCCGTTCCTGACGAGAAAACCCTTTACGACATACTTGATAAAGGAGCTAAGAAATTCGAGAAATTTCATGAATTGATGATTTTCTTGATTGGCGGGATACCCTGCAAAGTGCTATATTGTGATGATGCTTTTGCTCCAAAGAGGCAATCAAAGAATCAGCCTAAAGCAAGCAAGAAAAAAAGAATGCTGAAAAGATTCCAATATGCAATTATAACCATGGACAAGGATTCTCGATTCATAATCGTCTTATACATTGCCCCTTTCCGCGACAAAAGAGCTTTTCGTGACGCTTTCGGATTAACAGAAGGAAGACTTAAAAACCTTCCAGAGGCCTTGAAGGGGGATAAGCTTGCAGCGATGGTACTTGCAGCCCCTGTCTATTTTCCGAAGGATTTGGTTAAGCATGTTTTTAGGAGGCTGAAACCGTGGGAGAAGAAAGAGTTAATGAGAATTGAGAGGAAGATCCGGGACGTCAGAAAAACCATACCTAAACGTCAAAAATCGGGATCGTTGAAAGTTCTCAGAAATCTCGCAATAGCATCGATGAGCGAATTGGATTATCTTAACCCGATGGAAGAAGCATTGGAAGGCAAGACGCCGGCTGAAATCGTGGGAATTCCGACTCCAGTTTTTTCGCATGATTGGAGGAAATTTATGGTTTGGATTGATTGGGTTTTCGTCCATATGCCTGAGCTTCTTAAAGCGGGTTTGAAGCAGATTCCAGGCTCTCCCTTGGAACCCTCCTCAGATGCGAGCGAAGAGTCGTTCAGGAAAAAAAGCAAGTTGAAAAGGCTATGATACTGCGAATTCATTGCTGTTTCTTGGCCCTTTGAATTAGAGCAGCCCAACTTGCACCCTCATTTAGGCCACTTGCTTCAGCTGGGGTTGTACCAAGAGCTCTGTGCGTTTTGATGTTGTTGTAAAAGACGTTAAAGCCATCTGTGAAAATCCCCGCAGTTTCTTCACTGTGGAAACTGGAGACTGTTTTGAATCTTTGTTTTAGCGTGCGATGGTATCTTTCGAGCTTATTGTTTGTGATGGGCCCGGAAAGGGAGCTTTGCACGTGAATGACGGGTTCGTGTAATTCTTTGCCGAATTTCTGGTCGATTGCCTTAACGTAGCTCGGTGCCGCGTCTGTAATAATTTCTGACGGCGGATCTTGGGTTTTTTTCAAACCTTTGTTGAAAAGTGTGGTAGCTTCTTCAGCGCTTTTCCCTTCGGAGATATGCTTAGCCAGTAAAAGCCTGTTTTCACTGTCAAGCAGGGACCATAAAACCAAGTGTTTACCTTTCACTCTTAAAATGGTCTCGTCCCCATGCCATCGTCCGCTAGAATCCACTTTATCCTTCTCCAAGCACTTGGTCACCAACTCCACATACCGTTTGATCCAGCCATACACAGTGCCGTGTGAAATTTTGATTCCATAGACCGATTGAAAATGTCCTTCAATCATGCGTAAGCTCAGACCTCGGTAATATAAATCTAAAGAAAGGACTATGGCAAAAGCCTGGCCGTGAGCACCTTCGAAACCTGTTTTTGGAGAGAACCCTTTCCGACATTTCTTGCAAAAGAACCGTTGGGTGAGCCCGCTTCGGCTTTCGCTGAAGCCGTCTTTTATGATGAAATCGGTTTTTCCGCAAATGGGGCATGGTTCTATTTCTGAGCCGGTTTTTTTCACGCCGACTTGCAAATCTTGAAGCGAAAGATAATACAACACAGCATAGATGTGCTTACACTTCCTGCCATGTTTCTCAAAATCTTCGCAAGAGCATTCCCAAAGTTTTCTGTTCCATCTAATTGTGTACCATTTTTGGAAATCGGTTTCAGACTTCACTCTGAAGGTGGATGAATCAACAGGGTTGACATGACCGTTAGCAACTAGTTCAATGCCTTTATGCATGCGCTTATTTGCCACTCAAAGGAACCTCCAAGGTCTTGCTGTGGTTTGAAGAAAGCCCGTTGTTTTCGGTTGGCGTAATTTGGTTGATTGTATTGTTAATTCTGGCCTGCAACTCGTTAAGAGCCCGTCTCAGATGTTTATCCAACTCGTCAATGTCTTGGTCGATGCCGTCTGCGTTTGTTTCTATGCGTCGGGCTTTTTCTTTTATTCTTTTGACAAATTCACAGTAATCGTACGCTTCTTTGACTGCCTCGCTGATTCTCTGATCTGCGAAAAGTCTGCCAAAGTCCACTTCTTTGTGGCAGAAGGGTTGCAGTGCGATTAAACTCGCCCTCATGCTGCCGTATGCGACTCTAAAGTATTCTCTGTCTGTGACTAGCACTACGCCTTCTGGGCATTGTTCGAAGAGGAAGCCGTTGGCCCCTTTGGGCATATTATCAACAGCGAGTATTGCGAAGCGTTCTCCTCTCAGTTTCATATGGTTTCTGGTTTGTTGAATGAAGGATCTGTTCCAGCCGCTGCCGTTTTTCTTGGATTCTATCAGGATTCTGTAAGTCAAATTTGAGCCGTTGAAGCGTGGGATGGCTATGATGTCAGTGTCTCCGGGGCCTCCGACGTGTTCGCATTCGTCTTCCGGAAAATACTCCCTAAGCTGTTCGACAAGTTCCAGTTCTCCTTGCCTACCCTTTTCTGATGGGACTTTTTGGAATCGCAACAATTCTTCAAGCAGAGGCAGAGTTGCAGGTATCAGTTGTGTCAATAGCTTTAACTGTTCAGGTTCTGGGAAGCCCATTCTCTCAAGCGTTTCTCTAAATCGTTCTGAAAGAACCTGCTCCATCTCTTCAGTTTTCTTTTTGTTTATGTCTTCTATTTGACTTAGAACAGCTTGGATTGTTTTCGTCACTTCGTCAGATTTTGGCGCGAGGTCTCTAAGGGCTCTAAATTCATTTTCCAGTGCGACACGATGTTCATCAAGTCGCTCATTGATGTCTTGCCTTAAACTCTCTGGCAGTCCATCAATTAGTTTCGGAAAGGCTTCGATAAAAGTTTTCATTGGCTCCAGGACGCGGTTGACTCTATCTTGAACATCCTCAAGAGTAGTTCGCGAAAGCTCCTTGATTAACTCCGAGTCCATAGCATATCTCAGTTGTGGCATATTCTTCCAGACAACCCTGGCAAGGGAAATTGCATCATTGAGTTTTCCTTCTTGGGTCTTTTCCAACAGAAACGCGAGATTCTCACTGTCCACTACGAGGTTTTCCAGATTATTCCCGCATAACGGGCATATCTTCAGTTCGTTGTTGATGTATCCAGACATCCCTACTATACCCCACTATACCCTAGTGAGGTAATTAGATATATATACGTTTTGGTAATATGGGGTACTTGGCGGTAGTGTGAGTAGAAAAATCAAGACAAGCGTCGCATTAGATGAGGAACTACTGAAGTGGATCGACTCGCAGATTAAAACAAAACGATTTGCTAATAGAACCCACGCAATTGAATATGCTCTGGAGCGATTGCGAACTGCAGACGAACCAAAATAGTAGACGCAGATTTTTCCACTCTAGGCTCTGATTCTTTTCTGGGTGCGCATGATTTCGACCTGATGCGACCAAGAAATGTGGATAGACAGTGCTCTGCACGCGCCGAAAACAACTGAAGCGCTTGCGAATAGAGTTCCGACCAAAATGGCAATAGACGAGTATGCCATGCCTATTTTAGTAAAAACAGCCAAAATATAACGTATTTCCACCAAAAAAGAGTACGGCAAGAAGATTACGATTGAATCGACACGATGTAATAAGAATATACGATTAGCTTGTAAGGGATTTACAAAAACTATTATACTTTAGAGGGGCAGAATAGAGCAGATAAGAACATGGAATTGGCTGAGCCAAACAGGGTAGAAAGAGAACACCTATTTATCAGCTATGCGTCTGAGGATTGGATTTTTGCCGATTGGTTAGCTTTGAAATTGGCTTCGGCGCGAGCGTTATGCGGAGTACATTGAAGCTTGACCGAGGTTGAGGTGAAAGATCATTTCTGCCATCAGTTGCGGGTTTGAAATGTAGTACAGAGACCAGGGAAGGGGTGAAGCCTTTATTCGAGGATCGTGGGTGAAGCATATGCAACATACATGTGTGACGCAGTCTATTGCGTAAATCGACCCGTTGGTGTAGCCGCGGCAGCGTTCAAGCAGTCTGTGTAAGTCTATGCTTTTGAGTTGCAGTGTAGAGTATTTGCTCTGCAGTCTTGTGACTATTGCGTCCAGATTGTTCCACTCCTCTCGACAGATGCTGATGATAAGATCCTGCTTGGTACCGTCGAAAAAGAAAAGCAGTGCAAGACGGTAGGGCTTGCAAAATCGTATAACTTCCGCTTGACAAGGTTTAGTTAACATCTGCTCCTTAACATACGGCTCAAAATATCCAGTCTCTTCAGGCGTCAACTTGCTCGACTCGTATCTCAAGCCCTGAACAAAGGCGAAAACCCAATCCGCCAACCTCAACTACACTCCAAGCCTCCTCACAACGCAACACGCTCTGCGCAGTCTCCTCAATAGATAAATACGGAGCCTGTCGTTCCTATGCCATGTTCGTTGCTACACCAAGTACGCTCGAGTAGGATCGCTATTTCTCCCCTTTTCTGATCGTTTTCTCGATTCGACCCTTTTGATCTCAGTTTCTTCCTTTTCAGCAAGTTTGCCTTCTATGACTATTATGGTTTTCATACTTCTCACCTGCGCATAATGCATCAGCGAATTTCAGATTTCTGTGTTTCGCGCTATTAATTTCGACTATTGAGTCTAACAGCGTTAATTATTAGCCCGTGCGCTCGCTGATCAGGAATGCTTCCTGTAAGACTGCTTCACCGCGGGCGCGCGCAAGGCAATGTGTAAGTTGCGAAGACTTAAAAGCAGAAATATCCACTTAGACGATGATACATCCATGAGTTTGCTCAAGAATGAAATTGGGAAATACGAGAAGAAAGGATTTGAAGTCTCACAAAGACGGAAGCTGAAGTATGGTTCACGAGCGTTTCTGAACAAGAAGAGAAAAGGCATTCTTGCGGGGTCCGACCACGTTTACCTATATTTCGCTGAAGGAAACTGCACAGTTGACAGTCTTCATGAATGTTTTAGAGATTATGTCAAAATCTATGAACAAGAAGGATTCAGCGAAGAGGACAGGGGTTTCTTTATATGCTCTGGCACATTTGAGGAAAAGCTGTTCAGACGTATACGAAAACTGTCGATAGAAAATGAGAATGTCCGAAATAGTATCAGAGCAATTAGCCATCATAAAAGCTCGAAAGAGAAAATGGAACTTAAGCCCACTTCAACGAAGAACATGTTTATTGTTCATGGCAAAGATGATAAATCTAAGCTTGAACTTGCACGAATGCTAGAGAAACTCGGTTTTAATCCTATTATTCTTTCTGAACAGCCAGACAAGGGAAGGACACTAATCGAAAAACTTGAGCAAGAAACTCTAGATGTCGGTTATGCCTTCGTCATTCTCACTCCAGACGATGTTGGCATGGAGAAAGAAGCATACGAGAAAATAGTTGCTGATCCAAGAGACCAACAAAGCTCTGGATTGTGTTATCGCGCACGCCAGAATGTCATACTTGAACTAGGTTACTTCGTGGGAAAAATTGGGCGAAACAAGGTTTGCTGCTTACATAAAGGGAATGTAGAATTACCGTCAGATATCCACGGGGTTATCTACAAGAAATTTATCGAGTCCGTAGATGAGTGCTACAAGCCAATAATCGATGAACTCAGAGCTGCTGGCTACGAGATAAGAGTCTAGCGCGCGCTTTGGGCAATAACTCGACCTAAATCACAAAAGAAAAATAGCCAACTGTCACATGGAGGAAAAATAGAGCATCACCGATTTTTTACAGCCTACCCATCAACCGAAGACTAAACAGAGCCTATGAAGGTTCTGTCAAGTTGTCGGTTGATGCTTGTCCTTGTCAAAAATCGGTTGATATTATGAGTAAGGAGTGGTACTGCAACACTTACATGAGCTTTAAGCGATAATTAAAGATAGAAAAATGAGTGCAATGAAAAACCATGAGTGCCCACATATAAATGAATGTAAGCAGTTTGTTCAAGAACATGATTATGACTGGTACTGTTTGGGCAAAACATCTTGGAATCAAGAGAACTGTTTTAAGACTAATGGAAAGGGAATAACAGAGATGCGTAGATTACCGATAGAATGGTGGGGCATTAAACTGATAGATAGGTACAGACAAATGCAATCAGAAACGGAAAAGCCTAACGAAAAATGAAAAATTGTTTGAGATTCACAGCTCGCTTTGAGCGCGCGCGCTGATCGTATCACACGAAAAAGAACTGGAAAACTTCGCAGACCAGGTGTTCAAAGTGACGAAAGTTAATGGAATATCGAGTGTAGGTGGTTGAATTGGGAGAGTCTAACCTGAGGCTTTTTGATCTCAATATCGAGAAAGTGCTTGAAGACTGGGAAGTATACCATGCAATAAGAGAAGTCATCGCAAATGCGTTGGACGAACAGCTGCTTACAAGGACAAAGGAAATTGAAATTTTTAAAGATAAACAAAACAGATGGCACATAAGAGATTTTGGACGTGGACTGAAGTACGAGCATTTAACGCAAAACGAGTGCGAAGAGAAACTTGCACACCCAAATTTGGTAATAGGAAAATTTGGAGTCGGCCTGAAAGATGCGTTGGCAACGTTCGACCGTCACAAGGTCAAAGTGTTAATCCAATCCAAACACGGCGATATTACTGTAGTGAAATCAGAGAAGTATGGCTTTGAAGACATTACAACATTACATGCATCAATTTCATCACCAAGTGACAGGAGTTTCCAAGGCACAGAATTTATACTCGAAGGGTGCACAGACAAAGACATTGAGATTGCAGAGAGTTTCTTCTTGAAATTCTCTGGCGAGACTGAATTGGAGGTCACTTCATATGGCAGCGTTTTGAAAAAATCTAAACAGTCAAAAATATACATAAATGGATTAAGAGTCGCTGAAGAAGAGAATTTTCTATTTTCTTACAACATAACCTCAATAACTCTAGCAATGCGAAAGGCGTTGAACAGGGAAAAAACCCATCTTGGGAGAACCGCCTATACTGATAGAGTCAAAGCAATACTTTTGGCATGTAAAGAAAAGAAAGTGGCAGAACTATTGGCTGGCGACCTCCAAGGCTATGAAACTGGGTTGATGCATGATGAACTTAAATGGAATGACGTTGCTATTCACGCATGCAGACTCCTGAATGCGACGGAAAACGTGATTTTCCTTACACCCCAGCAGCTTGTCGAAACTAAGGACATGGTAGATCACGCGAAAAGTGACGGGCTCAGAGTAGTCACGATTCCTGATAGCATCAGAGAAAAGATAAGCGGCCTCCAAGACTACTCCGGAAATACCATTCGCGACCTAGAAGGCTTTAGGGATGAATGGAACAGAAGCTTTGAATTCAAGTTCGTCAACCCTGGCGAGTTAACGAAAGAAGAACGAATGGCGTTTGATAGAACCGGTAAAATAGCCGACTTGGTTGGCGGGCTGCCGAAGAATGTCAAAAAGGTGATGATTTCAGAGACAATGAGAATTGAATCATCAGGTTATGGCGAAGCAACTGGGCTGTGGGAGGCTGCTGAGGAGAGGATAGTCATCAAGAGAACACAGCTTCGGAGTCTAAGAGACTACGCGGGAACGTTATTGCACGAGATAGCCCACGCCAGAAGTGGAACAAGTGACATTTCACGGGAGTTCGAAGATCAACTGACGTTATTGCTTGGCTTGATGGCATGCAGTACTCTTACCAGATAAGCGGGGGTGGACCAAAATGAAAATGCGGAAAATCGAGATAAGAAACTACCGCTCCTTGCAGGATGTGACCATATATCCTAAAGATCTCTTGGCGCTAGTTGGACGGAACAATAGCGGTAAGTCAAACGTCCTGAAAGCTCTCGAATTTTTCTTTGAAGGATCAACTAGCCTAGTTGACGATGAATGCTTTCACAATCACGAGACAACGAAGCCTATTGAGATTACTATTACCTTTGAGCAGCTGAGCGACTGGGAGAAGGAGAAATTCAGACCATGGATGAACGGGGACAGCCTAGTGGTGGGTAGAGAAATATGTTGCAGGGGTGAAGACTCATACGAAGTGAACACCATTGCCGTGATAAAAATACCAGAACCCGAGTGGTTGCAGGAGGACGTGATATGTGGCGACAATATAGCTGCTTGGTGGGCAAAAAGAGACAGTTTGAAGGTGAATAGTCACGATTTCGGACAAAAACTTGGCACATCAAAACCAGCCGTTGGGCAATGGAAAGAGGCCGCCAATCAGTTTCTAAAAGATCACGGGAATGAAATACCTTGGAAGGAAGAAAAGCGGAAGAACCCAAAAGGCTACCCTGGGGTCTTGAAAGGCGCACTCCCCGAGTTCATCTTTATCCGTGCAGTCAGGGATATTTCCGAAGAAGCCAAAGTAGGACGCACGAATCCCTTTGGCCAACTTATTCAATCAGTGTTTGAAAAAGTATCCGCAGAACAGAAGGTCGCCCTTGAGAAACAGCTGGAAGAGATAGGAAAACGGCTGAATCGACGAGGAGAGGCAGATCGCATTGCAGAAATCAAGAACCTCGAGAATCGCCTGAATGAATTGATGTCTGAAATCATGGAATGTGACGTTGAACTCGAGATCGGGTTGCCAAGGCTGAGTGAAGTGCTTGGTGCGGCCAAAATCTATGCAGACGATGGAGTAAGAACCACGATTGAGACAAAAGGACATGGCATGCAACGCTCGATGATTTTTACGATTTTACGCGCCTATGCCGAGCTAACACATGTCCAGAAGGCCGGAGACAAAGCAAATGAAAGAACTACGATTTTCGCAGTTGAGGAACCCGAGCTCTACCTTCATCCTCAGTCTCAAAGAACCCTGATGTCGGTGTTTCGGGAAATCGCCATTGAAAGAAACCAGATAGTATACAGCACGCAATCCAGCTTGTTCGTCGATGTTAGCCATTTTGATGAGATCTGCATCATGCGGCGAGAGAAAAAAGAAAAGGGCTTCCAGAGCTATCCCAGTCAGCTATTCATGTCGGTGTTAATTGATGACCTCAAGGCAAGAAAGGGGATTGATGCCACTGAAGAAGGGATGAGGGAACAGTACTCTAACGCCTTCAACCCGGTAATCAACGAGGGTTTCTTTGCAGAGAAAGTAGTAATAGTAGAGGGTCCATCCGAGCAATATGCGTTGCCTATTTACGCAAACTGTTTGGGTTACGATTTTAACCGGAATAACGTCTCGGTTGTACATTCGGATGGCAAGGGACAAATGGATCGTCTACTCCGCGTCTTTAGCGGTTTTAGAATCCCTGCATATCTTTGGTTTGATGGAGACAAGAGTAGCGGAGATAAAGCTGTAACGGATAAGACTATTGAGCTTCTGAAACTGTCTGGTCAGCCAGTTGAGAAAATTGAAGATGTCAAGACGATTGTATCGGATAGATACGCTGTGCTTGAGTTCACGTTCGAGGAGGTTCTGGCCAGAGAGCTTCCCGATTATGAAAAGATTGTATCGGATGCCAAATTAGCACTTGGCCCTACAGGAAAGCCATTGAAACATAGGTTCGTCGCACGCTTTCTCAAGGAGAGAGTTGACAAAGGCGAAGCGGTTGAGAAAGTGTTGCCTAAGACGATAGTCGACATCATAGGAAAAATCAGAAATCTATCTAAGACAGAAGATATACTCCAGAAACCGACAAAACAATAATGACATTGCAGAATATACGCGCCAGATTACAATTATAGGATGTAAGTAAACACTATTGATTGGGGAAAACGTGCTCAACCTGGAAGAATTCAGGACTAGATTTCAACATTTCAAGAAGGTTGATTATGGGACCTACCCGTATTGCTTCGGCGAGTTTTGGAAATGGAAATTGAAGACGGAAGATAGAAATGGGCACATCCTCAGTACCTTTCATCTGGAAAAGACATTTGCCAAGTTGAGTCAGACGCTCAAAATCTGGCAATGGCATCGACCCTGCAAATTCTCTGAGCTGGCTCCGAGACTAAGAAACGCGCTTAAAGGAATAAGTGAAAGCTATGATCAGATCAGAAGATTCAGTTTGCTGGAATTCGATAGAGTACCTGACGCACCGCTGGAACTGATTTGGCATGAGCTTGGCTCAGTGAAGGAATATGAAAAGAATCCGGGGGGCTACTATCCAGCCATGGCAACTACCAAACCTTTGATGTTCCTTTGGGGTCAAACGCTTGCTTTTGATTCAGTAGTCAGAGGATTCATGCCAAAATTCGGATTTTCTGGGCTGACTGACAATAATTGGAGTTATGAGACATGGAGGAAAGTAATGCTGGAATTCCAAGATGCGCTGAGGCAACGACCCGATGCTGTGGAGCTTTTCAAGAAAGTGTCATTGAACGAATACGAAACGGACTCCATTGTCCCGTATGGACAGTTCATTGACCTTTACTACTGGGTGCAAAGCAAAGGTGCCTAACGGGATTGACGCAATGTTCAGACTGCGCTATTCTTTTAACGGAGTAGGAAGAATATGCAAAATGGGACTAACGTGAGCAAGGAGAAAGGGGAAATGGAGTACAAACCCATGATAGATGAGCTTGCGGAGTCCTTCGAACAACACTACTTTTACCTTTTTCCTTGGCCATATGGATTGAAGGAATTCGAGAAGGATTTGGCGATACTTGAAGTCGAAGGAATTGCAGATGCAAGTCTGGATATTGGAGCCGATGGTCTATGTCTTAGATCTGAAAATGAATTGCAGCGTCAGCAGTTGAACAGGATTTCCTCCTTTCATACGGTGTTGATCAAACATGGGCGCTCTGTCGAACGCTTGTGGACGAATCAGGCCACCCTCGAAAGATCAGTACCTTTGCTTAAAAGGATCAAAGATACAGAAGGAATAGACCAAGCCCTGGATCAGATTCTGAGCATCCCTCTGGAAAAGAGGGAAAAACAGTATTCTCTGCATGGATTGCATTCGTATAAAGGGAAATACTACCCACAGCTCGTAAGACCCCTGATAACAAGGTTTTTGCAGCCTGGTCAGCGACTTCTTGATCCCTTCTGTGGTTGCGGCACAACCCTCATTGAAGCCCATTTCTCTGGAGTTGTCAGTATTGGGGTGGACTTGAACCCTATTGCCTTTTTCATCACCCACGCGCGAACTAGCTGCATGAAGATCGGTTTGTGTTTGCTCTCAAAACAGACGCAAAAGCTTCTCCAAATGTGCGCCAAGAAAAAGGATGTAGTTCAAGATAGAGACCTCATGGAGTATCTATCGACAACGAATCTTGATTGGAAGAGATCCATCACAAACTCTGTGCCGAATGCGTCAATCTGGTTCAGCAAAGGCGTACTTGAACAGCTTGCAAGTATTCGTTCACTAATCAAGCAGTTTGAGGACGAAAATGTGAAGGATTTCTTCTTGCTGGTACTGAGCAGTATTGTAAAGAGAGTATCTAACTGGGATCCAAAACAGGTTAGGCAAGGTCTGCTAGAATCGCCCAGAGAAAACGTGAACGTCTTTGAGATATTCGAGAAGCAGCTCAAAAAGTACTTTTCGATCGTCTGCATTTACGACAAAATGAGAAAGAAGATGGGGCTTCGTGCAGACACGATTCCTGAGATCTATAACAATGATTCGAGACATCTCGAGTTTCTGGATACAGGTAGTTTTGACGCAGTCGTGACTTCGCCCCCATACGCGACCGCATTACCCTACTTGGACACAGATCGACTGCCAATGTATGTTCTAGGTTTGCTGAAGCCGGAAAGAATGAAGGATCTTAAAGAACTGATGATTGGTGAAAGGGACATTGATCGAGAAAAACGTGACGAGCTTGAAAGAGATTTTCTTGACCAATACGATAAGCTTGATTTGCCTGGAAAAGAAACTGTCAAGAAGATCCTGACGGCAAATAGTCAAGGAACTGTTGGATTCAGGCGAAGAAATCTGCCAAGTACGTTATACAAATATCTTGTTGGGATGAAAGCATGTATAGGAGAGATCAACAGATTGTTGCGCACTGGTGGCCGTTGTTGTATTATCATCGGCAATAATCAAACCAGGCTAGGCGGTTGCGAGACGATTTCGATAAATACCCACGAGATACTGAAGGAAATGATTCTTCAGGAAGGAATGGAGTTGGAAAAAACCATTCTGATGGCTCCAACATCCGCGTACATGGTACATGCGAACAACATGATAAGGAACGAGTACATACTTATTTTCAGAAAAAGAAGCTAGGGCTTCTTCAGACAGACTATATGCTCTTGCTCGAGTCTTGCACCGCATACAAAGGATTTTCTGGACTTGTCCACTTTTCTCTCGACCATGTGTACATCGACAAAGCCAATATCTCTCCCGATTTCCTGCAATCTCTGTTGAGACTGGATCTTTTCTCCATTTACGACAGAGTTGCCGATTAAAATGAAACAGTGCCTGCCTGATTTAAGCAGTCTAAACATTTCCTTCATTGAAGCCCGCATGTCGTTGAAATATGTCTCCGGATCAGCTCCTACTTTGGTATAGGTATCATGACCGCCTATCTCTGCCCTCCTAACCGGCAGAGGATCAATTTCCAGCCACAGCATTCTTTGCCTGTGATACTTGTGATAATCGTAAGCATTCATGTATGGAGGAGACGTTACGACTAAATGAAAACTTTCATCTTCCAGAAAATCGAGTCTTCGAGCGTCGCTAGTGAAGACTTCAATCTTGCTGTCACTACACACTTTCGAAAAACTTTTCATCCTCTCCATCATGCCACTCAATTTCTGGAAAAAGGCATTGAAAACGCTGAAACTATTGACTGGTCGTATTTTCTGAGCATACCGAGTCTCGCTGTCTTGATAGGAAACACGCACTATGATACTAGATAAGCAAGTGAGCAGAAACTCCTTGGACCGTTGATTATCAAAAGTGTTGATCTGGCTCTTAATCGCTGCCAATTCCTTCTGCGCCGTCTTGGAGAACCAGTGATCAATTCTCTTCCAATTTGGCAAGGTGGCGGTCAGTTCCTTTGAACTGAAGTCCGATAATATACTCTGACCGTAAAAGGAGGCAGCTTTCTGCACAAGGTTGTCGCGCCACGATGATATGCACTCCAATTCCTTTTGCGACAATGGGGTCGTCTTCACTCTTGAAATGAGAGTGAAAAGTGGATTGACATCTACTCCCACGCCATCTCGCCCGTTGAGCTTGCATTCTACAAGTGTTGTGCCGCAGCCTGTAAATGGATCTAGTATCCGCTCACCAATGCGTGAATAGCCCTGTATTAGTTTGGAAGGTATTTGCGGGATGAATCTGGCAGCAAATGGATGGAAATTATGAGTAAGATACTGTGTGTTAGCACCTGCGAAATCCCAGTCACCCCCGGCGTTCATCATCTCACTTCTCTCAAATGTCTACCTGCGTCAAGAGGGGAAGTAGTAGAATAAGAAGGGTTTCTAGTTCAGTTGAAACAGGACCGTAGGGTTCAGGGAAGTCCTTTACCATGACTTTGATTCCAAATCCACTATCCTGATTCGCTGCTTTTGTGGCCAATCGTTTTAGTCGGTCAAGTGGTATTTTTATCGATGCGCCATAGGACCATAGTATCTTCATAATTGAAGCTGCGTAATACGTACTGAAAACATGGGGCGAAATCTTATCAAGTTCGGTTGCACTCGAGCTCGACATAAATTCGTCTATTTTGTCGCTTAGTCGATAATCGTAGTATCCTTCACCATGGTGGTCAGAACGATCTTCCAAGAAGCCTATTGCCTCAGCACTTCCCAATTGGCTTACTTCCTCTGGACATACAAGTTGGATAGTCTTAAGTGCGAAATAGCGGCCGGCTACGGTTCGTAATGATAGCCATTTTCCCAGTGCCCATTCTTTCGTCTTCAAAAGACAATCATTAGGATCAAATTCTGGCAATTTCGCTTTCGCCGACAATATTACATTGATTCCAAAAAACGTCTGACAGGCGACTTCAGTCTCAAAGCGTCTAGGTTCAGGAGTATCGGAATAGACGTCGCTGTAAATCGCACCACTTTTTTTCTGGTGTGCCACCATCCATGAGACAAGATTCTCCATGTCCTGCCCACTGAATGGCACATTCAGCATTTGCAGCAGATAGTAGGAATAGTATGATGAGTATACTTCAGGAATTGAGGGGTTTGTCCGAGCCGAACGAAACTTGGGAAATTGATCCACATAGGTCCTTGGGGCAGTCAAGAATCCTCCTTGGCATCGTAGTCCAAGAACATGCTTGGCGATTACATCGGCTTGTGTTCTTTCGCAAGGCTGATTTGTTATGAGGCACCCTAGCAAAGCATGAAATAGATCAGGGCAAAATACGTTTCTTCCTCGGGCTAGCTCGGTAACAAGAAAATCGAATCTTGCTTTTAAATATCGCTTTGCATTGTCAAAGAAGGAAATGTCTCCAAAATACGCTTCATGACTCTCCACTAGTTTGTCAAGTGAAGGAAGATCAACATCGAACCGCAATGAAACGAATGATTGGAGCTCACCAAGTTTCATCTATTGGCACCTCCAAGTTCTACAGAAAAACGATTCAATGCACTTGGATTCGAGATCAGATCGCGCATTAGGGAGAAGATATAAATTTCAGGCCCCTTGGGATAGAACAAGTCAATTCTGGGAATGCCAGCACCAGTATATTCAACGTGGTCAAACCTTGACTCGATCTCACCAAGAACTGGCATGCTTTTCACGGCCCAATGACGCAGGTTTTCTACAATTTCAAAACCGCTCGCGGCACCTTGTCCTTTTTCGCCCCTCCTTAGCGCCACTGTGCCTATCTTGTTTCCAATCGTTACCGTCTCGGGAAAGTACTTTGCACCAACCTTGATTCGCCAGTATTCAGGGATTGTATTCTCTCCCGCTATTAGCTGCTTCATTCCCCTCATACAAACGCTCACCGAATCAGGCTCTGATGCAGTAAATCCTATTTTGAGCGATCCAACTGGCTCTTTTGCTAACTTGAAGATTTTCCATTTTGGCGTTTGCCCTTCTGCCAGATACAGACCAAAGAACAAGCACAAGAGTGGCGTGAACCGTAAGGTCTTTGGTACTTTGAAACAAGACTTACCTATGCTTATGACAAGTGTTTGGCCCTCTTCTCGACAGTTATATCGGACTAAGCGTCTCCGGGAAAATCGCCCACATTCTTCTGCTTGCGTCAGATATTCAACGGTCTGTATGGAGAATTTGCCGCAATCATGCGGTTTGCCTTCCCATATCAACCACGGTGCAGATGAACCTGAGACTTTGACATCCTCCTCATTTTTTTCAATGCTGGATTGTACGTCGCTAAGTATTCTAAGAAATAGTGCATGAAACTGTCTCAACCCGTCGACGTCAAGCTCGTCAGATCTGCTTGATTTGCCTTCTTCTCTTGCACCTTTTACGCCTGGCAATCTTATGTTCACAGCGATTCGATCATTTTCAGATAATGGAGTTCCGCTGTCTGTCAATTCCTTCAATTTTAGTCTCTTTAGATACTCATTCATGATTGATCTGTTAGCAAAGAACTCAACGAGGTACTTCCGATGTTTCTGGAGTGCGGCTTTCCGCGAATGTTTCTCTAGGGCGATTCTCGTCGCTGGAGCCTGTTCCGCAATAACCGAGTCTAGGTCGCGCTTAAGGTAGTCTTCAAGCTGCTCACGCGAAAGTATATCAGTCCTGCCTTCAGCCAGCAACTGATCTCTTAACTTTCCCAAAGCTTGTCTCATTTTATCTGTCATGAAGAATAAGGCATCTTCATTTACTCTGTGCGTAAAAGTCAAAGAATCGCCAAAAAGCTGGATAAAATGGCTTCGTACAAAGTTGGCGAGGCGTGATTCCCTCTGTGAGAAGCTGATAATCCCTGCTGAACCTGGATGACTTGCCTTGGCTCCGTCTCCAATGTAAAGGCCCACGAAGGCCACCGTGTGGGGTTTGAGTGGAACATATCTGTTCAAAGTCAGTTTTGTTGCAGAGCTTGCGGCAGGCCAAACTTCCAGCTTGTCATTTTCCTTAAGACTGAAAGCATATCTGCATTCGCCAGTTCTCAAGGTTCCTGAGTCGTATAACTCGAAAGAGACTAGACCATGTGAATCCTCAAGAAGGCGATACAAGTCCATCTGTCCAAAGGCGTCTTCGACTGACATGGTACATCTCAACTTCAGCGTCGAATACTCGCACGCTAGTTCTATGTAGATATGACTGAACCCGCTTTAAAGATAGTGCTGGATGGACTTAGCAAGATGGTTTTCATTATTGGATGGTTCCCATGTCAGAATGCAAACTGAGCAGGATCGAAAATGTAAAATACGATAACGAAAACCCTACAATAGAAGAAAGGTGAGCATGCGTGTTTTCACCGCCCAAGGACTACGATTTCAAAACTCAATCCATATTTCTTAAAGAGTTCTATGACTACAAGGAGCAATTTATCCTTCGTCCCCCTTATCAAAGGCATGCGAACATATGGCCGCAGCAGAAACGCCAGAGCTTTCTTGATAGCATCTGCAGAGGTTACTATATTCCCGCTATTGTCTTGCGAAAAGTGAGAATGAGCGAGGATAAGACAAAGTTTGAGGTTATTGACGGGCAACAAAGAATAACGACGATTCAGATGTTCTACGATGGAGAACTTGAACTCCCACAGTCACTCAAATCAATGACGCGAGGCGAGCTTCTGATTGGGAGAAGATATTCTGCTCTTGAATGGGAGCAAAGGCAATGGTTTGACAGACTCTCTTTGGAAGCGGATGTGATAAACAACATTGAAGACAGAACTGCTTCGGAGCATTTGAAGAAAGCATCAGACATATTTTGGAGACTCCAGCTGGGTGAACCTTTGACCTTCATGGAACGACAGCATGCACGTGTCTATAGCGGGGCAAGGAATTTCGTGGCAAAGTACGCTGACGACGCAACCTTTGATTATGACAAGTACAACTTCGAAATGAAGAATACGGATAGACACTCTTTCTTTGGAAAGATCATTTCGATGAAGAATGATCGTATGCAACACCTTCTGCTATTGGCCAGATTGCTGCTTCTCGAGGCAAACAATGGCCCAACAGAGCTGAATCTGAAGGCGGTGGACAATCTTTTTGACAAGTATGCTGTTTCAGAAGTGACTGACTGTTCATTCGAAAACAGAAAGGAAGCGAAATCATGCCTGAGAGTTCTGAACAAATTCTCAGCCTTGTTCGAAAAAGACCTTTTGGCCAAAGGAGAAAGCAGCATCCGTGAATTGAAAGATGAGTACTTTATTGTCTCCCTTTATCTGCTGTTGAGACACTTGGACGAACACTACGTATTCGGAGAAAGTCAATATTCCCTTCTCAGAGATTTCGTGAGCCAGTTCTATCAGAGATACAAGAAGGATGATCCTGATGACAAAGAAATGTCCTATTTTAGGGATCATAGACGACAAGCGAAAGATGATATTGAGGCCCGAGATCTAATAGTAAGGGCGGTCTTCTTCAGTCAACACCCTAATCTGTTACTCAAGGACAGCAAACGTAGCTTCGATGAAGCTCAAAGGATAGCTATCTACAGAAGAGACAAAGGATTATGCAAAATGTGTCTGGATCAAGGGAAGCCTGAAAAAGAAGCTTTCGTTCCTTGGAGCCAATACAATGCGGACCACATAGTTGCCCACATAAAAGGAGGCCTCACACTGGAAAAGAACGCCCAAGTCCTATGCTCTTATCATAATAAGCAAAAAGGTGGCAAGTGAAGCCTTCGAAATCGAGTGTGCCCGATTGACAGTCAGGAGTCGACTTGACATAGCTCAATCCTTAGCACGGAAGGTCTTGGAAGACCGAGGTTGGCTTGATGAACAATGAAATCGAGTCAGCAGCCAAGGAAATGGCATTTTGCTCTCGTGAGATTCTCCTTGTGTACGCATCGAAATACATGCGGGGCGAAAATCACTCTGATTTGAGGTTTTTTAGCTATGGAAGCAACATGAACGAAGTGAAATTCCTCGAAGACACTAGAAGAATGGGCTATGGATTTGGACTTGGGAATGCCCAGAAAAGGGTTCTCGAAGACTACTGGAGGATCTTGGGCAATAGTTCCAAGAATCATGGTCTTGCATTCACAATTCGTGCCCACGAAGGGGGACACGTTGAAGGAATCTGTCACGACATACCAATCAAAGGGCTCAGATCGTTTCTGAAAAAGGAAGGAGTCTTGAGTAAAAAACCGAATTACGAGCTAATAATGGTTTCAATATTTGGTGAAGACCAGCCTGTTCTTACACTGAAAGGTCTCAGACCCGCAAGTATAGAGAAACTTGGCACTGAAGAAAAGCAGAAAGCGCTCCGCTATGTTAAAATGACGATTGAAGGAGCAGAACGATGGAAAGTCGACTGCTTAGATCTGCTGGAACTGAAAAAACTACTAGAGAGGGATTTGCAGACAGCGAAAGAGTAACACGCGCAGCGTGATGCAGCAAAAAAGGTCGCAGAAGGTCTTGGCACATCTATGGCAAGAACTGCACAGGTGGCGTTTGGGGGGCTTCATACTTGGAGAAAATGGGGATCTCGCGGAAAAGGGCGAAATCAAATTCTGATGACGAAAAAGATACGTGTTCGTCCAAAGTTGACAGTTTTAAACGCTCAAGTGAAATCAAGAGCTGCCCACAATTTGAAGTCGTTTTTATACTGTTCTACGCTCAAAACGAGCGAAAATTGAGCGAATCTGACATCTCGAAGGTGGTGCTTGACTTCCTCTTGTGATAGAAATTCCAAAAGCCCGCACGAGTGTAAACTTTCACTTTCTGACTAGGTTTTACCACATATATGTATTGCCGGTGGCCTCAGCTATTTTGACTAAGCATGTGGCTAGAACGACCGCCGCCAGAAGCGACCATACTATTCTAGTTTTCATCATTCCAAATAGTAATAAGGACGGTTCTCTTAAAAGACTTAACGCCCATTCACCAATCAACACGCGCGGACAATTGCTAGGTGTTGCAGAATGGAGATTCCGAAACTTCAAGCGGTTCGGTTTTCGCCTCTTATGTGGAAGGAATCAATCGTAAGAGGTTCTACACTCAAAACCATCGAAGACATGTATTCTTCACGGCGAAAAACAATGCCTCTCTCAGAAGCTCGCCAACAAAATCCTCAAATATCTGCCACATTTTATACTTTAACTTGCGTCTAGTTGATGGAAAGATTCTTGACATTGTTTTTGGAGCTTCTTCCACTTTTTCCATAAGTGCTGTAGCGCCTTCACCAGTAGCAGACAGTCTGTATTTTCCGTCTTCAGTCTTAGAAACCAGGTCTCTCAGGGCCTCAAGATGATACGTCAAAATAGGACTATTAATGTTGAAAGAAGTCTGCATTTCCGTAAAACTTCCAGGGCCTTCAGAAAGGGCCCGCAATATTTTTCGTCTGATCGGATGCTTTAGAGCAGCAAAAACTGTGGAATATGTTTCCTCCTCGAACTCACCCATCACAATCACTCAGCTAACAACGTGGTTTACGTAAATGACTTGGATATGCCCCAGAGAATGGAAGAAAAAGGTGCTAACAGTTATGCGAGAGTTTTCATGAGCTAATACTGTAGCGCGCGTGTAGAACGCTTAAATTCATTTATTCGTAACATCCTATTGAGTCCCACAATGAAGAAATCTAGAACAGCTCGCTTTTCTTTCAAAATTGGAGAGAGTCAAACTATGCGGACTATCCAGAGTCTCTATTTTTGGTCGTTTCTTTCCTATATCGTTTTTTTAGCGTGGAGCTCTGTCCTTCTTGTTTCGATTAACCCGAGCTGGGACAACTATACATTAAGATTAATCTTGAATACTTCAACCATTCAGCCAATCCTTTCTTCTATGGCAGAAATTCTCGCAACGGTCTTAGCAATTTCTTTCTCAATTGCAATAGTCGTCATCCAACATGCAGCAAGCAGCTACACCGCAAGTATTCTGGAAATATACAAGCGAGATTTCTTAACAGTGGTGTTTTTCTTATATTATGTCTGCAGTCTAGTGCTCACTATAATCGCTATGCAATTCACAACAAATCTGTATTTAGCGAACATGACATTAGTCACTTTTCTTTTTTCTTTTCCTATTCTTTTTTTACAATTCTTACATATTATTGACTTAATTGACCCCCGAAACATCATTGAAAAAGCAGAGAAAAAATGTGCAAATTATATTAGTTCTATTCCCTCTAAAATCAAGTCAATACTAAAAAGCAAGAAACCAGTCAACAAATTTGAAAAGTATCTCTTAGAAACCCCTATTTATCGACAATTCATTTTTCAACAAGAAACTATACTACAAGAACCAATTAGAAAACAAGTTTTGCTAATAAATGATGTAATCAACAAAGCTATTTCAAGAAGAGAAATTGAGACTAGCATCAGAGGATTCCAAGCGTTATCAAAAATTGTCAAGAACTATGTAGCAATTAGGCAAGAAGATTTTGTTAGCGATGACAAATTTCTGGAGTATATCTATAACCAACTTCTATCAGTTTTCACCATCGGGTTAGACAACAAAGATGCGTCTTTAATGCAGGAAATCTTACATGCTCTAGAAGACATCGGATGCTCCACAACAAGCTTGAAGGCTGTGAACGGTCCAAATCACATGACTAATCTGGCGATGGCACATATTCGGGACTTTGGTCTCATGGCTCTAGAAAAAAGCTTTGCCGATGTTGCTACTATGGCAATCGCTTCGTTAAAAACTGTAAGTTTGTTGACAATTCAAAAGACCAATAGTGAAGGACTAGCATCAGATTACATATTTGAAATTGGAGAAAAAGGCGTGCAAAGAAACGATTGGTATGTGTTAGGGGTTGCACTTAATCAACTAAAAGAACTGCTACTTGGAGCCGTATCGTTTAAGGTCGCTATCCATGCAGCACCCACACAAATTCTAGAGCATATAGGCAAACTGTCAATTTTGGGCACTCAAAATGGAATTGACCATTGGGCGCTTCAAACTAGTCTGTTTACAATGATGCCTGAATACTCGATTCAAGCAATTGCGTGGGCAGCGCTTCAGCTGAAGAATGAAGAGTACGCGCAAATTGAAACCCATTCAAGAGAGGAATATAGCAAAGGTATCATAGCCAAACTAATTCAAACAATAAGTAGCATAGCAACCGTTTCATCTAGAGCCCATTCATCGCATACGTTGGGGTCATCAGTTGATTGCTTGTTGGACATAACCCTTTTAATGATAAAAGAAAAATTCAAGACAATTCCTGAGGGGTTCAAAACCGAAATTCTTCTTGTTGTTGAGGCACTGAAAGCTTCCTACTTACCAATAGCGGTCTATAGTTCTGATAAAGAATGGCATTTGTCAATTCCAGCTGAAATTGGCGATGCATTAACTTCAATAGCAGTGTTTGCCATGGAATCTCAAAAGGAAGTAACAATTGAATGTTTGGATACGCTTCACCAAGTGTGCCTTATTATGGTTAAACATGATAAATGGGGTTATGACGTTGCCAGACTTGCTGCCCGAATTGGTGTAATTGGTGCTATTGCTACAAATAGGAATGAAAGCGTCGTCGCAGAAAAAGCTGCAACGTTGCTCGCAGATTTCGACAAGAATTACTTACAGTATTCGCCTAATCCGCAAAAAGGAGAGCACATTGACGAAATAAAGAGTCTCCACAAAAGGTTCGAGAAAGATTTTACGATGTATGAAAAAACTGAAGCATACAGCGAGCTTTATAAAAATATCAAATCGACAGATATCAAAAGTTTCATAGAAGTATATGAACAGAAAAGAATGGATTCAGAATAGTAAAAGCACAAAAGCAAAGGGTCATCCGCGACCTATGAGCGCGCGAAGAAGAGATACCGAACAAAATTAAAGACAGGAACCAGTTGGGGATTTGGGCGTAGTTATGTCTGAATAACTGCGTCAAGCGCGCGCTAATAACTGACGTTTTTATGAAGACAAATTGTTTAAATAAGGTAGCATATACGTTATTTCGTGATAATAACGACAAATCAAGGTTGGTTGGTTGGGGTGAAGTTCTGTCCCAAACCCAAACCCAAAAAAACATGGTAAGGTCAATTATAGCTGAACTGAAATGGCACGGCCCTCTTGGTATGTACCTACCTTGTTCATAATACTTCTCGTTGCTATAGTCTACTCCTTCTTTGTTTCTGTGCAAAAGCAAACGAATTGGTTTTTGACAATATCCATTTTATGGGCAATTCTGCTTCCAATAATATCTGCTTTTCCTTATAGCATTGCATACATTATCAGCATTCCCGCTCCTTTTTTTGGAACAATGTTCAGTCTAATGATGGTAATTGAAAAATACGTTGGAATCTCTGTTGCAGGGTTTTTGACAGCAGTCTTCTTATCATTTGTATTTGTAATGAGTTTCCACATCTTAACTAGAAAGAGAACCATGTTTTGGAAGCTCCCCATGTCATCTTTGAGCAGGTTAGGCATTGCCACCTCATCTGCGATATTTCTCATATTGACAATGGCAGTTATCAGTCCTCCAATTCTTGGGGTAAACCCTCAAAGCGAATTCTTCTTTTTGGCAGTTGGAATTTTCGGTTACATGGCTACAAGCATGCTTTATGTAAATTCAAGCTATAGACTCTATCTTTTGAGTAATCGAATTGGGACTTCAAATTTGGATAAACTAATGTCAGAAAAATGGAATAACATCGAAAAGAAATTCTCGTCAGAGCAGAAGGACGTAGACATCCTCAGATACTATTTCAATGAATCTCTTACTTCTTTTCTTGATGGCAACTTCGAAAAGAGTTTTGTTTGGGGCTACATGGTGATTCGAGAAAAGACCATAGTGGACCCGACTGAGTTTGTTGACGATAAGCGTGAAGGAAAATCCTCTTTTGCTGAAATTAGAACCACGTTACAGCATTCGAGAAGAGGGGGCACACATATTGAAATTGAAAGAATCAGGAAAGTAATGAAAAATTTGCCCGATGATGCTCTGGATTTGCTTGAAAGAGAAATATCTCTTATCAATAAAGTCGCTGAGTGATTCAAACAACAAGGTGTTAGCGTGCGCACCCTATTGTCTTGTGTGTGTGGGGGCAAAGTTTTATCCAACCAACCAAAGCATGGATGACTAGTGTGCGCGAGAAAGGAGTAGGGTGCATTGAACATGACTCAATCATTGGAAGAAAGTTTCGAATGTGTTTTCGGTTATCAGATGTTTGTCCCTGAGCATTAGTAGAATGTGTTTTCTTTCTAGTCCTGAATCTCCTAGTTTGCTGCCTAGAATTTCAAAAAAATGCCATTTTATGCCTAACTTCTCGCCTAACACACCGAGTAAGTTTCTAAAGAAACGGCGCTCGGTTTCTGGAAAAGCGACTCCACCAGGACCTTCGATTCCTTCAGCCAATCTAAAAATAGTGAAGGACGAACAACCTGCAAGCCAAGCCAATGTAAATTCGCCAGCTATCGCTCTCCAGTCTTCAGTAAAGGCGAATTCAAAAATGTGACAGGAAGTTCTATTTTTCCAAATCACATCTGGTTGATACTCAATGTGTTTTCGCTTGAGTCGAATGTCAAGACATTCTGAATCTCCGCTAAAGGACTTGTAACCTTCTTTTGCCCCTACCGCTATTAAGAAAGTCTTTAGTTTGTCATGGAGTCTTTTCTCTCTCAATTTACCTCGATGTATTGTTTCTCTGTTTTGGCTATAACTTTTCCGCAAAACCAGAATTGCTTGTCAATTGTTGTTGTTGTTGTTGTTGGGGTAAAGTTTTATCCCCACACACTGAGTAGGCTGAATTCACAAATCATATAGGTAAGACGAGAAGCTGAACGATAGAGAACAAGAAACATGAGCGTCACTACTGTTCTCAAACTCGCCGTTTGGGGCATTTGTGTAGCAATTGCATTGCAGGTCATTTTCTATTTCATTTTTCAGGGGATAGGATACAATTCCTATTTGCTGAGCATAACCCTATTGGTGTCGCTGATAGTCGCTGTTTTACTTTTGGCTGGATGGAGAATTCTAAAAAGAGCAATAAGATAGCCGCCCGAGTTTGGTTGGTTGGGGTAAAGTTTTATCCAACCAACCACTGCCACTATCACTCGCTCTACTAATCACTCAAACTCTCAGTCACTGCCAACTCCTACCTCTATACCTATACCTACCCATACAACGCACACGCACACGGAGTGAGTGAGTGTGAGAAGAATTTATCAAACTCGACACGCGCTGTAAAGACTGATTGAAAGAACATAAAACTTATCTTAAACAGTAATATATGAGATATTCTGGTAAATATGAAAACTTATTGTGATTCTAATGCAGGTTCTCAGATAGAACCAGTTTTATGGAATGCGAGAGAATCTGTTTGGATCATAAGTCCTTGGTTAGGAAAAAACTATGCTGAGCGGCTTGCATCGTTGTCTCAAAAAGGAATCGAAGTTAGGATCATTACAAGTCATGTTGATTTTAATTTGGAATCCATTGAAATTCTCAAAGCTTCTGAGAATACAAACCTCAGATTATTGATCTTGGACAAAGAGAAGGCTGCTTTTATTCACGCTAAAATCTACGTTGTAGATAACAAATACGGGGTCTCAGGATCAGCAAACTTTACTTACAGTGGGTTGAATTCCAATATTGAAAATCTAAGCATAGCTGAAACCAAAGAGGAAGTACAAAAGATAAGAAATGATTTCATGAACTTATGGATGACCTTTGATAGTAAAAGCATGTCAAATGAAGAGCTGTCTTTTGGAACTTCCCATTCAATAAGACATGCATTGCCGCTGTCCATCAACTTTGGAGATATTGACCAACCTAACATCAAAGGTAAGGAACTGGTCTATCATCCTTATTATTTCTTTGAATTCAGCTTCAGAGTACCCGTGGGAAGGTCTCCTCAATTGTGGTTTGGGGATAGTGGCTTCTTGGTATTGGATGGAGCAACTCGCCAGATAATCAACGATAATCTATTAGTTGAAGAGATCAAGAACAATCCCATAAAAGATTATGTCTTAAAGACCGAAAACAAATACCGTTTAGCAATTCATCAACAAAAAATAGAAAGCTTTCGAGAAGCGAGGGAACTGGTTTTAAACCACATTATAGAGAAGAATACACAACATTACACACAATATTATGGAAACAGATCTTATGGTAGGACATTTGTTCCCTTCAGAAACGTTGTGTCGTTTATTAAAAGTGGTTTTGTCCAAGTGCCCGTATGGTATTACGAAATATTTGAGTCAGAGAGAAGACATTATCAGAGTGTTGTTTTCGGAGCATCTGGAAGGAAATGGAGCGAATTAATATACTGTCCTGAGTGCCAAAAGAAAATCTGGATTAATAAAGCGATCAGCTGTGAAAATTGTGGTACAAAAGTCTGTCATGATTGCATTAACGAGAAAGGTTTTATTTTCAAGAAAAAACTATGTGGACTATGTCTTCCAAAATCATAATATCGTTACTTTTGCGTAGTTGTTTCGGCGTATTAAGCGCGCTGGCTTGTCCCTAAATTAATTAGTGTAGTTGGGGTCTCGTATTTTATGGCTTACGTCCAAGCTTAGGAGGTGAATCCTAGCGGGACAAGATGAACACGAGACCCTTGAAACTCTCTTTAGAAACGTGGACTTAAGTTTTGCTCAAAGCGTTTTGCACAGCTGCTTCCACGCTTCCGGTCCAGGCAGACCTCCCAGAAACCCACTTGGCGTCTTTAGGGCCTTCATAGTTATGCGCATGAAGGGTGTGCGGAGCTTGAGAGAAATGAGCCGGCTTCTTGATGTTGACCCACGGCTTAGAAGACTGTGTCTGACAAAAACGGGAGAGCCTGCCTACCCGAGAAGCGTTCTCAGCAGGTTCATCCGAAAAGTCGGAGAAGACAACCTCACCAAGATAATAGAGGAGAAAGTAGTCAAACTCTTGACTAGCAACGATGCAAGAATAGTTGATGTCGTGTTGGACGCTTCTTTCGTAAAGGCCTGGAGCACACGTCATCCACTAGACAACAAGAAAGGCTTTTCTGACGGTGATGCAAGGGTTGGAAGAGCAGGCAGAACCTTCGGACTGGGCTACAAGCTGCACCTGTCCATAGACTCTCAGAGCATGCTTCCCTTAGCTGGCATCCTTGCTTCTGCAAACCAGAACGAGAAGAAACACTCACTGAACATACTGGAGAAGACGAGGCTGATTCTGAAGCAGTGTGGAGCTAAACTGAGAAGCGTAATAGCCGACAGCCAATACAGCGACAGCAAAATTAGAAAGGCTGTTGACGAGACAGTGATTCCTTATCCGACAAACCAGAAACGCGGCGTCAAAGGCTTGCTGAGAGTGGACAGGAAGTTCAGAACTTATGGATCGGAAGACCTGAAGAGGAAGTACCACAAGAGACCCTCCATAGAAGCCGTCTACAGCTTCCTGAAAACGCAGTATAGCCTGGCCATCAACAAGGTTAGAGGCTTAAGGAACGTTGCTTGCTACGCGCTTTTCAGCATGTTGTGCTTGGTCCTTAACAGAGAAGCAGCTGAAAACCTCAGAAGAACCGACAAAGCAGTCTCACCAACGTACTTCAACACATAATTTAGGGACAAGCCAGCGCGCTGTTGTATTAAACAGAATCAACCCTTCAGGAGTGACTTTTCTAAAAAAAGAGAAGTATATGGATTTTGGCGAGACTTACTTTTTCTTTGCTGGTTTTTCAAATGTCTCGTAGGCTTTTGCAGCTTTTGGGTCTAGTGGTCTAAGTTCGGTTATACACCATCGCCTTAT
>Ga0315280_10001389_pt1 | contig 41898 bp, 27 predicted proteins | sample YL17G06_40_MG_FD_203697 | JGI IMG/M metagenome (GOLD analysis project Ga0315280, IMG submission 203697) | Sediment microbial communities from Yellowstone Lake, YNP, Wyoming, USA - YL17G06_40 | ecosystem: Environmental > Aquatic > Freshwater > Lake > Sediment | place: USA: Wyoming | collected...
AAATAGGTAACTGTCCCCAGCGGCCGGTCCCCTACCGGGGTTGCTGAAGGGGCGATAGGGGACGCCTTCGTCCGCCGACGCCTTCGTCCGCCGGAGCGGAACTTCGTCGTCCGCGAAGGCGGAAGCGAAACTGCCCACTTCGCCGAAGCAGCTTCGGCTACGAAGGCTGAATCGTCGCCCGCGAAGGCGGATTCCTCGCGGAGTCTACCCTGAGCGAAGCCGAAGGGCTCGGAATGACATTTTCCTTGCCTTACGCATAATCCGGGTCTAACGGAGGGTCTGGTAGCCGTGACTATTGGATGGCGCAGGCTGGCGCCGGTTATGCTCTGCGTGGCGTGTGGGGTTTCGGCGGCGGTCGCATCAGCCGCCAGGCAGCCCGAGCTGGTCTGGAAGACCAAGCTCGGCGGGCGCATCTACACGTCGCCCGTGGTGTGCGACCTGCTGCCGAACCCCGGTCTGGAGACGATCGTATGCGACAGCGAGAAGCGCCAGGTGGTCTGCATCGGCGCTCGCGGCGAGCGGCTGTGGTCCTATGGCGAAGGGTTTTCGGGCAGACTGACCTCAACCCCATCGGCGGCGGACCTGGACGGCGACGGCAAGCTTGAGATCCTGATCGCCGGCGGGCCCAACAACCTGGTCTGCCTGCGCTGCGACGGCACGCTGGTCTGGCGCACCCCGACCGACGGCGAGGTTGACTGGTCGGCGCCGGTCGTCGGCGACCTCGACGGCGACGGCCGCCCGGAGATACTCCTCGGCTCCTATGGCGGCTTCCACTGCTACTCGGCGTCGGGTCATGACTTGTGGAAGGCGCGGCAATTCGGCGGCGTCGGATCGCTGCCCGCGATAGCCGATATCAATGGCGACGGCAAGCAGGAGGTCGCGGTTGCCGTTGATCGCTCGCTATTCTGCCTCGACGCAAACGGCAATACGTTATGGCAAGTCACCGCGCCGACGAGCTGTGACGGCGTCAGCATCGGCGACATCAACGGCGACGGCAAGCCCGAGCTGGTTGCCACCTTCGATGAACGCATCATCTACTGCCTCACCGCTGACGGCCGGCGGCTGTGGGCTTACTACGGCGGTTATGCCGGCGGTGACAACTGGCTGACGCCGCCCGCGCTGGGCGACATGGATGGCGACGGCCGCATGGAAATCGTCGTGGGCGACGGCGGCGGGAGGCTGCGGTGCCTCGATTGTCGCGGGCAGGAGCGGTGGTACTTCTCCTTCGGGCATCCGATAGGCGATGGGCCGACGGTCGGGGATGTGGATGGCGACGGCAGAGCGGAAGTGTTTGCCGGCTTTGATGATGATGGGACGGTGCTTTGTCTGAACGGCGAGCCCGCGATTGCGTGGCGCTTCATGACTGACTTCAGGGTGACGACCTCGCCGTCGCTGGCGGACATCAATGGCGACGGACGGGCGGAGGTGCTGGTGGCGTCGAACGACAACTGCCTGTACTGCCTGCGGGCGCCCGGCGGTAGGCGCTCGGGCAGACTTCAGTGGCCGATGCGGCGGTTCGACGCGCCGCAGACGGGCGCGCTGGGCGGTGCGCCGCCTGCGGCAGGAGGGGGCAAATGACGCGAAGCATGATCATCGCCGCTGTCATCCTTCTGGCCGGCGCCACCGCGCTGCCAGCCGCCAACCTCGCGCCTAACCCTTCTATGGAATCCGGGGCGGCGGCGCCTGATTCGTGGCGATGCTATCCGCCCGTCGCCGGCTCGTGGCAGGAGGGCGGTGCTCGCTTCGGTCGTCGCTGCCTTGCGGTCAGCGCGAGCGACCGCCCGGCGGCGTGGCGGTCGGTATCGTTCCCGGCGACCGCACGCCAGGGCATGAGATTCAGCGGATGGGCGCGCGCGGAAGGCGGCAGAGCGTGGATCGAATTGAACCTATCCGCGCCTGCGGAAACGATGACCTGGCGCACGCCAGTCGCGACGCGCTCGGATTGGACCTATATCGCGGTTGACATCCCGGGCGCGGCTACACGCGCGGTGCGCCGAGCTTTCATCATCTGTCGCGCGGCAGGCGGCAAGGCATGGTTCGATGGCATCCGGCTGACTCCGCTCGATGTCAACATTCTGCCCAACCCCGCGCTCGCGCCGCGGACAATTGATGACAAGCCTGCGCCCTCCGGCGCCCCCACGGGCTGGCACGCGCTGCCGGGCACCGAGGAGCGTCCGCTCGTGGTGGAGGCGCTCAATCCTGACGGGCCGCGGGCGCTGCGTCTTGGCGAGCCGGGGCCATGGGCGGCAGCGTGCTACCTGGTGGATCTGCCGCCTGACACGCTTTCTTGCGGAATCGAAGCCGCGGTGCGAACGGATGGCGAGGTCACCGGCAGCATCTCGTGGTTCGGCCGGCGCGGCTTGATTCGCCAGCAGGATTACGCCATTACCGGCAACCAGGCATCTTGGACGCCGCCGACGGACCCGCCCACGCCGCGCGGGGCCGGGCGGGTGCGCGTCAGCTTTGCCCTCACCCGCGGCACATACGCGCTGGTGCAACCAGTGGCGCTCATACCGACGACAAAGCTGCAGCCGCCATCGCGCGCGTGCGCCGTGTTCACCAACCAGGTCGGCTATGAACTCGGCATTGGGCGCGGCTTCGCTGAAGCCGCGAAATCGCCGGGTCGGCGACCCCGCGCCCGCAGCTCGGCGACGGCAATCGTTGGCAGCCGAGCTTTCCCGGAGCGCCTCGAAGATGCCCGATTTCAGGTTATAGATGATGCTGGAGGTGAGATGTTGGCTGGGCCGCTGGCGCCGCTCGGCCGCGTGCACGAAGGCCGGCCGGACGACTGGGGCGCCTACTACTGGCTGGCGGATTTCAGCGCGCTCAAGCAAGACGGCCACTTCCGAGTGCGGGCGGAGGTCGGCCAGCAGACCGGCACATCGCATCCATTCGCGACAGGGCCGGGCGTGTTATTCAAGCAGACCGCTGAGCTCGCCTATCGCCATTTCTACTACCAGCGCTGCGGCGGCGAGGTGCCGGGCTGGCACGCGGCGTGCCACCTCGATGATGCGCGCCTGCCAGACGGCTCACATGCCAACCTCGCCGGCGGATGGCATGACGCCGGCGACTACAACAAGTGGATGCACCCAGTGGGGCCATCGCTCGCGCTCTATGGCATGTCGAGCGCCTACCTCGCCCACCGTTCGTTCTTCGATGGCATTGATCGCGATGGCAACGGCCGCGCCGATCTGCTGGATGAGATCATGTGGGGCGCGGACTGGCTGCTTCGCATGCGCAATCCGAAGACCGGCGGCCTGTATGGCTCGGTAGCCACCGGCTGGAGCTACTGGGGCTTACCCGAGAACGAGACCGACAACATCCCGGGCAATGCTGATGACCGGCCCGCGCTCGACGAAGACCAGTCGGTGTCGCGCGCTGCGGCGGCGTTTGCGCAGATCGCGCGCATCATGCCGCAGGATGGGCGATACCTCGAGGCCGCACTGCAACTGGAGCGCTATTCGCGCAAGGAGGGCCCGAACCCCGATCGCCTGCTGGCCAACCTGGCAATCTGGCAAGCGGGCGGTGCGCCGCCTGCGGATGGAAGCGGCGAGCACCTGGCCCAGGCGCGCGCTTGCGCCGATGCCATTGCCGCGGCGTCACCTGATGGCCGGCAGGGCCTGGCGCTTGCATCGCTCGCCCTGTTCGTGGCGCGCGTGCCCGAGGCAGCGGCGAACTCGGCGTACCGCCAAGCGCTTCTGGATTCCATGCACTGGCTTGCCCAGCGCCAGAGCGAGCCGTTCCGCCTCGCGGCGGGGCGCTCGGGCCGGGACCGGGACATGGAGCAGGCCGACCGTTTGACGCAATGGGGTCATCACATGGAGCTGACCTCGAATACCTGGGCCGCGGCGGCATGCGCGAACGCGCTCGACCAGCCGGAGCTGCTGCAAATCGCCTACAGCGAGCTGGACTGGCTGCTCGGGCTGAACCCGCTCGACCTGTGCATGCTTCAGGGCGCGGGCAGCCATCATCCGGCGCGCTATCATCATCGCTACGCGAGCATTCCCGGGCATCGCGATGGGGCGGTGCCGGGAGCGATCCCCAACGGCATTGGCCGCCGCGGCAGCGCGCCCGATCTCGATATGCCGTTTCTGGACGAGGTGAATCGCGACCCTTCCACCGACGAGCCGTGGATTCCGTACAATGGCTATTTCTTGTGCGCGCTGGCGGAGATGGAGTAACGCGAGGGCGGTGGCGCAGCCGTCATCCTGAGGCGGACAAGTCTCGGCTGCGAATCATGGCAGGCGAGGACGCCTGCGCTACCATACAGGCGAGGGGGTGTGACCTCGGAAAGTGGGGATCGCCGGCAGACTTGTAGGGGCGCAGCATGCTGCGCCCACTCCCGGCCGAGGGCGGCTGGGCCACATTCCAGTGCGTCATCTAACCCTCCCCACTAAGAAAGGTCATACCCAGGCGAGGGCGCCTGCGCTACCATACAGGCGAGGCGCCTGCGCTACCATACAGGCGAGGCGCCTGCGCTACCATACAGGCGAGGGGCCTGCGCTACCATACAGGCGAGGGCGCCTGCGCTACCATACAGGCGAGGACGCCTGCGCTACCATACAGGCGAGGGGCCTGCGCTACCATACAGGCGAGGCGCCTGCGCTGCCAAAGGAGACCACCATGCCCGAGCTCAAGCCGGGAGATGTCGCGCCGAAGTCTGTGGCGCTGGACCAGAACGGAAAGCTGGTGCGGCTCGCCGATTTCAAGGGGCGCAAACTGCTGGCCTATTTCTACCCCAAGGCCTTCACCACCGGCTGCACCAAGCAGGCGCAGAATGTGCGCGACCACCTGGCGACGCTGACCAAGCTCGGCGTTGCGGTCGTGGGGATCAGCCCGGATGCGCCCGAGCGGCAGAAAGCGTTCGACGAGAAATACCGCCTCGGGTTCCCGCTGCTGTCCGACGCCGGCCATGCCATCGCCAAGGCATGGGGCGCATGGGGCGAGAAGTCCATGTATGGGAAGAAGTTCGAGGGCGTCATCCGCTCATCGTTTCTGGTTGACGAGCGGGGCCGCATTTCGCACGCCTGGTACCGCATCAAGCCGGACCAGACGGCGCCGGAGGCGCAGAAGGCGCTGGGGGCGGCCAGATGATGCTACCGCGCCGGTTGCTCTTCCGCCGGCGGTTGCGGCGCCAGGTGCAGGCTCAACGTTCGTGTGACGTAATCCGGGTCTAGCCGCGCGGCGCCACCCGCGTGCAGCTCGCGCAGGTCAACTGGCTCCGGCGCTGGCTTACGCTCATAGCTCTCGCCGCGCAGCGACGCCAGGATCTGCTTGAGGTCCTGAATCTCCTCGTGCTGATCGCGCATGTTGTCCAGCACTAACTGGTGCATCTCCACCACGTGCGCGTGATCCTCCTGCGCCCGCTTCTCCTGCATCTGCGCGATCTGCTTCTGCCGCACCTCGGAGATGGTCGCGTAGAGCAGCACGATCGAGCTCACGGCGACGCTCATCGTGTTGAGATAGCTGTTCACCGAGAGCACGAAGATCTGCTCCGACGCAAACACGATGAGCGGCACCAATAGCGCGATGGTGACCAGGATGACAAAGCGGTTCGTCAGATAGCGCACCGGCCACGGCAGCACCCACCGGTCAAGGAAGCCGTTGATCTTGTTGAGCATTGCCCACCCCTCCAAACGATAGCTTATGCATGGAATTCGACTGAAGGCTACCGGTTCCCTGGAGCGGCGCGGGGAGGCTGTAAACCGAATCGCGCATGGCACGACGTGTCATTCCGAGGGAGCAACGCGGCCGAGGAATCCGCCTTCGCGAGCGACGATTCAGCCTTCGTAGGCGAAGCTACTTCGGCGAAGTGGGCAGTTCCGCTTCCGCCTTCGCGGACGACGAAGTTCCGCTCCGGCGGACGAAGGCGTCGGCGGACGAAGGCGTCTCCTACCTCGTCGCGCAACCCCGGTAGGGGATTCCCGCCAGAGGCGGGTAAACCTCGCTGCGCTCGGAATGACATCCTTCCGACCTGCACAGGGCACCGGTGCGTCCGCGCGTGCTGACGGCGCCGGAGAAGAGCCTCAGGCGAACAGCGACTTGGCGAACGCGATGTCATCGGCGATCAGGCGATTGACCGAATCGTGGTCATCGTATTCGGCGGTCAGGCACACCACGCTAGTGTAGCCGCGCCGCTTCAACTCCGCCGCCACGCGCGGCCAGGGCGCCAGGCCATGCCGCCCGGTGGTCCAATAGCTGCGCCAGGTCGCATACTCGGCCTCGGGGCCATTCGCGCGCATCCAGAACGCATTCTTGAGGTTGACCATGCACAGGTGCGACCAGACGATGTCGATGGCGGCTTCGGGCTCCTCGCCAGCGAGGGCATTGTGCCCCGCGTCCCACACCGCGGCGATATGCTTGGGGTCATATTTCTCGACCAGGTGATGTAGGCCCATCGCGTTGCACACGTCATTGCGGCCGATGTGGTTCTGGATGCCCAGAGTCACGCCGTACTTGTCGAGCAGCGGCACCATGGCGTCGAGCCTCGCTTGCAGCTTGGCCTCGCCCGCCAGGTACGGGTCATCGCCCATGCCGATGCAGATGCGGATGACCGGCACGCCGGCCTCGGCGCACGCGGCCATGGTCGGCTCGTCGGTGGGGCCGGCGATGCTGGCGATCTTCAGGCCGTGATCGGCAAACTGCATGGCAGCTTTGGGCAGGTCGCGCACATTCTCCGGCGGCACTTGGTAGCCCGGTCGCACCGGCAGCTCGATGCCATCAAGACCCAGGCCCTTGACGAACTGCGCGAGCTCTGGCAGCGGCATCTTCCAGGGCTTCGTGAAAACGGTGAACGCGACGCTCGTGCTCATCGGTCACTTCTCCTTGAGAACCGCTGGCCTGCCCAGTCTCTCGATGAACCCAGCCATCTTCTCGATCTGCATCCCCAGGCCCGTTCCGACGATCGAATGGGTTTGCGCGCGACCATCGCGGATGTGATAGAGGTCGGGGTGCGCCGCGGCCTCGATCTCGTTTGCCGCCGGGAAGAACTGGCGCGAGTTGGCCTCGACGCCCTTGATGGTGTGCGTGCGCACCGCCAGCCCGACGGAGGCGATGAGCGCGATCGACGGGTTGGTCAGATCCTGCACCGCGTAGGGAATCCCCGCCATCTCCGCCAGCGCGACGAACAGCAGATCGGAGGAGAGGCACTTGCAGCTCTTGAGGGCGATGCCGGACCATCCCAGCTCCAGCGCCAGCTTGAAGTCCTCGACCGAGGTCAGGCTTTCGTCGATCAACACTGGCTTGCGGCGTGCGATGACGCCCATGTCCCAGCGGTGCGCGCACAGGTCGCGCTCGGTGGGCTGCTCGATGTAAAGAATCTCGTCGAAAACCTGCGGCGCGCGCTCCGTCAGCTTGCGCAGGTATTCCACGATGTAGTCGGGCGACTCGCACTGCTCATTGGTGTCGGCGGTCAGAAAGGGCCGGGGCGGAAGATTCGGTCGAGCGCCCTCGCGCACCTCGTGGTAGATGTTTGAGACCGCGGTCGTGCGCTCCAGGTCCCATGCCAGATCGTTGCCCCGCAGCTTGACCTTGAGGCAGAACACGCCATCGCGAGCGATCCAGTCGTCGAGGGAGTTTGGCCGACCGTCGTTGGGGGCGCCCGGCGGAACCTCGCCGCGGCGCAGGATGTCGAGGCCCCCGACGAGGTGAAATACCGGGATCGCCGGCAGGTAGTCCTGCCGCAGGAACTGCGACGGGTACACGCCCTCGAACCCCGGCCCGAGGTAGCGCGCGAGGTCGAATGACAGATGCTGTGGGCCGTAGCCGAGGTAGGAATCAACGCCATTGACGTTACCGAATGCATCGTGCACGGCATGGTCGAGCGGACTGGCGCACACGAGCGCCGCCAGAAACGGCATCTCTTCGCCCGGGGTGAACCGCGCGCTGACCTCGCGGCTTATTCGCCGCAGATCCTGCTCGGTATCCATGAACAGCGCGATGGGGTGCGCGAACTGGTCGTGGCGCAGCAGCAGGCCGGCATAGGCGTCCACCAGTTCGGACATGGCGCGGTTCTTCGCCTCGTGCGATGCCTGTGACACCGGCCACGCCCAGAGGTCCATCAGGAACATCGCGCCCCAACCGGTGGCGACATGGCCGGCGCGGCTCTCGACCGTAACCCGCGCGTAAGCGATGGGCAAGCGATCCACCACCACCGCGCCAAACTTGAGCGGCGTGCGGCAGACGGTATCAAGCAGGTAGATCTCCGCAGCGCGGAGGCGTATGTCGCTGTTCATCAGGGTGCCTTCATTGCCGCGAATCGAATCTGCGTCAAGAGACCGGCGAACGGCCACCAACCCGCAATAGGGCATCCGGTTCTATTGACGCTGGCGAATCGCGGTTCCACATATGCCGCGCTACGTCAGCATCAGTAGATGCGTCTCGACACCAGTATGAATTATCCCCTGGCGAGGATTTTGTCAAGAGATGGTCCACTTGTCGCTTGCACGACCCAAGTCGGCTCAATGTCGGCTTGCGGCGCAAGGACGTGCCTCCGATCGCGGAAAGCTATCAGCGCGTGAGTAGATTCAGCGCATCCCATCGGAGGTGAACGATGCAAGATAAGCGACTGATCGTGGCGGCGGGCGTGACCGGCAACCAGGGGGGCGCGGTGGCGCGCAAGCTGGTCGAGGCGGGCGCATGGCGAGTGCGCGGCATCACCCGCGACCCGGAGAAGCCGGCGGCGCGGGCGGTGGCCGATCTGGGCGTCGAGCTAATCAAGGCGGACCTCGAGGATCGCGCATCACTCGATGGCGCGCTCGCCGGCGCCTACGGCGCGTTCAGCGTGCAGAGCTCGTGGACCGCGGGCATCGAGGCCGAGGTGCGGCAGGGCAAGCTCATGGCTGAGGCGAGCCGCGACGCCGGGGCGAAGCATTTCGTCTACACCTCGGTCGGCGGAGCGGAGCGCAGCACCGGCGTGCCGCACTTCGACAGCAAATGGCGGATCGAGCTGCACGTCGGCGCGCTCGGCTTGCCGGCGACCATACTGCGGCCGGTGTGGTTCATGGAGAACTTCACTCGCCCCGATTTCCGCGACGCCATCCTTGCCGGCACGCTGGCGATGGCGCTGCGGCCCGAGATCAGGCTTCAGATGATCGCGGTCGAGGACATCGGCGCATTCGCCGCCCTCGCATTCGCCAGGCCCGGGCAGCTCATCGGCAAACAGATCGAGCTCGCCGGGGACGAGCTGAGCATGAGCGATACCGCGGCGGCTTTCAGCCGCGTGATGGGGCGGCCGGTGACGTTCGTGCAGATGCCGATCGAGCGGGTACGCGAGTCGAGCGAAGACTATGCGCTGATGCTGGAATGGTTCGAGCGCGAAGGGTATCGGGCGGACATTGCGGCGCTGCGAGCGATGCATCCGGGGCTGATGACGTTCGAGCAGTGGCTGCGCAAGGCCGGCTGGGAAAACGCGGCGCAGCGGGCGGCGTAGCCGGCGCCGCTGTAGGGCGGGCGTTCCCCATGCCCGCCCAGACGGCGCGGATAGGAGAGGTTGTTGCGTAATCCCGGATTGACGGGTCGGGGTGGAATGGCTAGGTCGCCTTCGGCGACCGCCATGGCGGCCTTCGGCCTAGCCACCCGACCCCTACGATCTACGCTCCCGGGCGTAGGGGTCGGCCTGCTGGCCGACCCGCGATATGCAATTATGCAACAGCCTCAGGAATCCGCGCCCTACGGATCCTCCGCATAACCAACGGAAATCATCGCCGCCGGGCGCGCGTAGGAAGGTTCATGCCGCGCAGCGGGGAAAAATGGGGACAGTTACCTATTTCTGCCGGTGGCGTTCCTAGCTTATCGCCTCGCGGGCGCAGAAATAGGTAACTGTCCCCGGTTTCCCATGAACATCCTGCGCCAGCGTCAGCCCTCCGCAGCGCCCGTGTCGTCTGGCCGCGCGGCAAGACCGGCGGACGCCGATTGCGCGCTGCCGCGATTGCCCCCGCGCGGGGTGACGTGGCGCGCGCTGCTGCTCGCCGCGCTGCTGATGCCGGTCAACGCCTATTGGCTGGTGCAGATGGAGATCGTGCGCTACTCGGCGCACCCGACCACCATCTCGCTGCTTTTCAACGTCGTCTTCATCGTCCTCGTGCTGCACGTCATCAACCTCGGCCTGCGGCGCTTGTGGCCGCGCGCGGCGCTGTCGCAGGGCGAGCTGCTGGTCATCTACGCCATGCTCGCCATCTCCTCGGTGATCGCCGGCCACGACGGCGTCCAAGTGCTCGCCCCCAGCCTCGCCTGGCCCACGCAATTCTCGACGCCCGAGAACCGCTGGGAGCGCCTCTTCGGCCACTACCTCAAACCCTGGCTCATGGTCACCGACAGGAAAGCCCTGGCCGGGTACTTCAACGGCGACTCCACGATGTACACCCGCCAGGTCATCATGGCCTGGCTGACGCCAGTGCTCTCCTGGAGCGGCTTCATCGTCGCCATGCTGTGGGTCATGCTGTGCATCAACTCCATCCTGCGCCGCCAGTGGACCGAGCACGAGCGCCTGACTTATCCCCTGGCGCAGATCCCGCTGGAGATCACCAACCCCGCCGGCAACCTCTTTCGCAGCCGGCTGTTCTGGATCGGGTTCGCCCTCGCCGCGGGCATCGACACCCTCAACAGCTTTTCCTTCCTCTATCCCGTGGTGCCGCACATCCGCATCGAGCAATACGACCTGAACCAGTTCATCACCGCCCACCCGTGGAACGCCGTCGGCTGGTTTCCCGTGTCATTCTATCCCTTCGTCATCGGTATCGGCGTGCTCATCCCGCTCGACTTCCTCTTCTCCTGCTGGTTCTTCTACCTGTTCTGGAAAGCGGAGCTGGTTTTCAGCCGCGAGTTCGGCCTCGACCGCACCCCCGATTTTCCGTACACCAACGCCCAGGCCTTCGGGGCCTACATGTCGTTCGCCATGTTCGCCATCTGGATCGGGCGAGGCTATCTCAAGGAGGTCTTCAACAAGGCCCTCGGCCGCCGGTCCTATCTCGATGATTCCGGCGAAGGGATGAGCTACCGCGCGGCTATCGTCGGCGCCGCGGCGGGAATGATCGGGCTGGTGCTGTTCAGCTATTATGCTGGCATGTCGTGGTGGCTGGCGGTGGCATTCTTCGTCATTTACTTCGCGCTGGCGGTGGCGGTGACGCGCATGCGCGCGGAGTTTGGCACGCCGGTGCACGACTTGCATTTCACCGGCCCCGACTGGACGATGGCGATGGTCGCCGGCCAGCGCGCGTTCTCGGTGCAGAACCTGACGGTCATGTCGCTCTACTTCTGGTTCAACCGCGCCTACCGCTCGCATCCCATGCCCCACCAGCTCGAGGGCATGTACATGACCGGGCGCGCGGGCGTGGCGCGGCGCAGCTTCTCCTGGGCGCTGATGTTCGCCGGCGCGCTGGGCGCCCTGTGCGCGTTCTGGGCCATGCTGCACTTGATGTACTCCTACGGCGCGCAGGCCAAGAGCCAGGCCAGCTTCGGCGCCGAGGGATGGGACCGTCTGGCGTCGTGGATCGAATCGCCCCAGCCGCCCCGCTGGGGCGCGACCATCGCCATCGGCGTGGGGTTTGTCCTGGCCTACCTGCTGGAGCTGGCGCGCGTGCGCTGGGCGGCGTGGCCGTTCCATCCCCTGGGGTTTGCGGTGTCGAGCAGTTGGGAGATGAACCTGGTGTGGATGCCGCTGCTGTGCGCGTGGCTCATCAAGTCGATCCTGCTGCGCTACGGCGGCCTGCGGCTGTTCCGCCGGTCGCTGCCGTTCTTCTTTGGACTCATCCTGGGGCAGTTCGTGGTCGGCAGTCTGCTCAATATCATCAGCATCGCCCTGGGCATACCGAGCTATATGTTCTGGCAGTAGGTTGTCGCACCAACGCCGGAAAAATGTCATTCCGAGCGCAGCGAGGAATCTTGGCATGAAACGCGCGAACACTACGCCAAGACCCTTCGTTCCACTCAGGGTGACATCACTGTGAGGTGAGCGTGTCACGCTCGATACTCACAATCGGGGTTACAGGTGCCGGCGCGAGGAACTGCGAAGTAGGAGCGGAAGGCCGACCTGTCGCGCAGTGCCGGAGCCGGTCTGAACGGATTGCCTTGGTGGCGGCAGAGACTATGTGGCACAGCCGCCCTCGGCTGTGGGCGTCCGTGGCGGTGGGGCGTCCGGCCCGTGGCGCGAAGACTTGGCGGTCGCACCCGCCAGAGTCGTCCCGTTGTCCGCCGGAGCCGTGCCTGCTATACTAGACACCAATGGAGGGCGCCCATGCCCGGCAACGTCCTATACTACGGCGACAACCTCGAAGTCATGCGCGAGCATCTCGCCGATGAATCCGTTGACCTCGTTTACCTCGACCCCCCGTTCAACTCCGCCCGCGACTACAACGTGCTCTTCAAGCAGGCCAAGCGGGACGAAAACCAAGCCCAGATTACCGCCTTCACGGATACCTGGCAGTGGAGCAAGAAGCGCTATGACGAGTTCTTCGAGGAGCGGCGCCACGCTCCACTGTTCGACTTGATGGAATCCCTCTTTCGCGTCCTCGGCCGCAGCGAGATGATGGCTTATCTTCTGATGATGGCCCCGCGGCTCCTGGAACTCCGACGAGTGCTTACGCCGACCGGGAGCCTGTACCTGCACTGCGATTCGAACGCAAGCCACTACCTCAAAGTGCTCATGGACGTAACGTTCGGATGCGGTGACTTCAGGAATGACATCCGGTGGAAGCGGCAGCCTGTCAGGGGAGCTAAAGCGGTGTCATCCCAGTTCGCAAGGACCTCAGATAGCATACTTTTCTATACGAAGGGCCGGGATCACACCTGGAATCGCCAGTACCGCCCGTATGACGAGGCATTCATCAAGGCCAAGTTTAGACCCGACGCGAATGGCCGGCTCTTCCGCGACTGTGACCTGGGTGACTATTCGGAGGAATCCATTCGGCGGTTTGAGGATCAGGGCCGAATCTACATCACATCACATGGTAAGAAGAGGCTGATCCGGTATCTGGATGAGGAGAAGGGCGAGGCGTTGGGCGACTTCTGGCCGGACCCGGCGGCCGTCAATGCGCGGGCGGTCGAGCGCATGGGATACCCGACTCAGAAGCCCCTGGCTTTGCTTGAGCGCATCATCTGCGCCTCGTCCAATCCAAGCGACGTCGTTCTCGACCCGTTCTGTGGCTGCGGCACGGCGGTGGTGGCGGCGGAGAAGTTGCGGCGCCGCTGGATCGGGATTGATATTACCTTCATCGCGATGGACCTGATGATCAACCGCTTGGCGAGCAACTTCGGCCTCAAGCGCGGCGAGGACTACCAGGTCATCGGGGCTCCGAAGGATGCGTATTCGGCGAGGAAGCTGTTTGAGGAAAGCCCAGCGGAGTTTCAGATATGGGCGGTGGGCCTGGTGCAGGGTGTTCCGCAGCCCAAGAAGTCTGGTGATCGCGGCGTGGACGGCAAGGTCTATTTCCAGGACCGGGAGGGCAAGCTGCAATGGGCCGTGTGCCAGGTCAAGGGTGGGCACTTGGCGGCAGGCTTCATTCGCGACTTCGCGCGCGTCATCGAGCGCGAGAAGGCGGCGATGGGCTTCTTCATCTGTCTCGAGACGCCGACGAAGGGAATGAAAGACGAGGCCGAGGAGATGGGCTTCTTCACCGCACCGAGCGGGCGCAAGATACCGCGATTCCAGATCCGCACCGTCCACGAATTACTCGACGAGCGGAAGGAATTCGACTTCCCCGTCGGTTACTCGCTTCGGAGCGGTGAGCCGATGCGTGCGGAGGACCGAGGCGATGTCACGAAGGCTGTCCGATCTCGGCGGCTGAGGCGTGAAGGCGACCAGGAGAAACTGCCCGTCGGTCCGAACGATTAGCCACCGCTAAGAAGCATCCTCAACTTCGTTCCTCCCCCGGCAGACCGGCCCAGTGGTCAGCACGCGCTCAGCCGACGCGCCGCCGCCGAATTGCCAGCCACCATGCGCCCAGAGTCAGCCAGGTGACGCCGAAGGCGCACGCGCTGAGCACGAAGAAAAGCGGCGGCGAGATGCCAGGGTGCATGATGCGCGCGCGGTTGACGCCATTCAGCGACTCGACATACGCTTCGATATTGCTGATCTCGGGCTGCGTCAGGGTGTTGGTCGCCCCGAACGCCGGCATGTCGAGCTTCGGGTTAGGCCCCTCGGGCGGTGCGCCGCCTGCGGGGCGCGAGCCGTGCTGAATGAAGCGGTCGATGTTCTGCGCGAATAGCAGCGGGTCTTGGCTGAACAACTCCGGGTCAATGCGCTTCAGCGGCGGCACCGAGCCGTCGTCCGAGCCCGGGTTGGGAACCTTGTCCATGCCTTGCGGCCCGTGACAGGTCTCGCAAATCCGCCGAAAGAGCACGGCGCCGTGAGACGCATTGCCCACGATCTCGGCGGCCGGGCCGGGCGGCCCCTGTTTGCCGGAGGCGGGCAGTTGCGGTGAGGGAGCCGCGGCCGCGGTTGCACCGGGCGGCGGCGCCGCTGATTGGGCGCGGGGCGGTGCGCCGCCTGCGGGGTCGCCTGACCCCGCGAATCGCGGCTTCGGGCCCGGGCCCGCTGCGCGGGCACCCCGCCCGCCGCGCCCGGCGCCAAGCGAGGCCGCGCCCGCCTCAGGCGCCGTCGGCGCGACCGGGGTCTTCAGGCTCATCAGGAAATCTATGAGGTGTCCCACCTGCGCATCGCTGAAGTACGTGAAGGCTGGCATCGGCGAGTTGGGGAAGTGGGCAAGGGAGTCGCGAAGCTGCACGGTGATCCACGAGCGGGTGTGGCCGCGCAGGCCCTCGCCCGACAGGTCCGGGCCGACGTGACCGCCTTTGCCGTTAACGGTGTGGCAACCGATGCAGCCGTTGGCGTAGAATAGCTGCTCGCCCTGGTGCGCGCTGGGCGATAGCGGAGTCGCAGTCTGCGCCTTCGTCACCAACTTGGGGCGCGGCATGGCAGCGGTTCGTTTCGCGGTGGTGGTCGCGGCGCCTGGCTTGCTGTAATAGCCCGCCAACGTCAAAGCGCCCAGGCCGGCCGCGAGGATGAACGCCACCGCCATCGCCGCGACGCGCTTGCGCGGGTTGCGCTCCTGGCCACGGTCGTAGAACGGCAGCAGAAAGACGATCAAGCCAAGCGCCAATGGGACGCCCACCGTCCCGACCGGCTCCCACCGCCCCTGAAACGCCTTCAGGGCCTGGTAGAGGAAAAGGAAGCTCCACTCCGGCTTGGGGGTGTAGCTGGTGTCGGAGGGGTCGGCCGCGCCGGCGATAGGCGCCGGCACGAACGCGCTCAGCCCAATCAGCGCCAGCAGAATGATGGAGGCGACGAGCAGGTCTTTGAAAACCTGGTCGGGCCAGAACCAGCCGGTGCGCCGCGCGCGCTCGGCATTCCAGGGGCCGACGCTTCGGAACTGGCGAAAAGCCACCAGGTGAATGGCAATGAACAGCGCCAGCACGCCGGAGAAGATGGCCACGTGCACGGTGAAAAAGCGCGCCAGCGCGAGCTGCCCCATGGTCGGCCCGGCGCGCATGAAGCGCTCGATGAAGTCGCCGAGGATGGGCACGGTGCCGGCGATGCTGGTTCCAACTTCTGCCGCCCAGTAGCCCAACTCATCCCAGGGCAGCAGGGCGCCGGTAAAGGTCATCGCCAGGACGAGCAGCAGCAGCACCGCACCCGCCAGCCATGTGAGTTGGCGCGGCTGCTTGTAGGCGCCCCAGATGAACACGCGCGCGACATGCAGCAAGACCAGTACGATGAACGCGTTATAGCCCCAGTAATGCAGGCCATGAATCAGCCAGCCGAGCGGGATCTCGCTGCGCAGGTAGGTCACGCTTGCATAGGCGTGATCGACGGTGGGGACATAGTACAGCATCTGCCAGACGCCGGTCAGCGCCTGGAGGATGAAGAGGAATAGCGCGCTGCTGCCGAAGGTGTAGAAGAAGCTGGACCCGCCGGGGATCTCCTCCTCCAGGCTCCATCGCAGCACGGCCTGCACTGGCCAGCGCTCATTGATCCACGCCGCAACCCGCGACCACATCGCGCAGCACTCCTATCCCGAACTATGCATGTTCCGCGGCAGGTCGGCTGGACGCGGCCTGCATCAGCGGAACGGGGACAGTCCCCTCTCCCCTGCCGGGCCGTCGGCGCAATCTGCCGGGGCGATAGGGGACTGTCCTTACGCGCTACAGCCGGACTTTTTGGGCAGTGCCCACCTCGAAGCGCTCCCATTCGACGTAGAGGTCACCCTTTTCGATTCGATGCGGCAGGGTGTCCAAGGGTCGCGGCGCCGGCCCGGAAAGAACCTTGCCGTCAATCGAGAAGACGCTGCCGTGGCAGGGGCAGACAAACTCGCGCGCCTGGGAGTCCCAGTTGTAATGGCAGCCCAGGTGGGTGCAGATGGGCGAGAATGCCGTGACCTCGGTCGAGGAATGCCTGATGACCCAGACATCATGCAGCACGGCCTGGCGCACATAGGCGTCCTGACTTTCATCCTGGAATGACAGGTTGACCGGCTGGTTCAGCGGCAGCGCGTCAACACTGCCGAGCCGTGTGAAGCGCTTAGGCTGCCGTCTGTACATCGGCCCAACCAGGGTGGCGACCATGGGCGCAGCGAGCGCCAGCGCCGCCAGTCCCCCTATGACGCCGACGGCGGCTCGCATGAACCCTCGCCGGTCCACTTGATTGCTTTCGGGCTGTTCTGGCTGCGGTGGCTGGTCAGCCATAATCTGTTCTCCGACAGGCGCGACCGGTCAGCATTCGGCTCCGCACTTCTGAGCGCCGCCGGTGACTGGCGGCGGTCGCTTGCGAATCACGCCTTCCGCCAACGGCGGCGTTTCCTTGTTCGGCATATAGCACAAGCCGCGGAAACAGGGCAAACAGAGACAGTCCCCTTTCTCCCGCCGGGCTGTCAACGCTTTCCGTCTGGGCGACAGGGGACGGTGCCCATTACGCTACAGGCGGATTTTCGCCGCCGGCGGCGAAATGACCGGAGCATACGAGTGGAGCCGGCGCTCTCGGTTGCGGCGGCGCTGGCGCCGCGAGCGTAACACATGGGAGCGTATGATAAGGGAAGACACGATGTCTGACAAGCTGTCGGGGCGCGAGCGGCTGCTCGCGGCGATCGACGGCGCGAGGGGCGCGCCGATTCCGTGCTGCTTCATGATCTTTCGTGCGCTGCGGACCAAGTGCCGCGATGAATTCGAGTTCGTCAATCGCCAGCAGGAGATGGGGCTCGAGGCGCGGGTGCAACTGGAGGACATCGCAGTCCGCTTTTCCCCCGAAGCCAGGGTTAGGGAATGGGCGGAGCCGGCCCAGGGCGGCGCGGGGGGCATTCTGCACCGCGCGTACGAGACGCCGGCAGGCGCGCTGACCGCCTCGGTCAGACGAACCGACGACTGGCCCCACGGCGAGCGCGTGCCGATCTTCGACGACTACTTTGCGCCCCGCGCGGTCAGATACCTGCTCACGGCGCCGCAGCCCCTCGACGCTTTGCGCTACATCTTGGTCGAACCGACGGCCGACGACATCGCCGTCTTTCGCGCCCAGGCCTCAGCGCGCAAGCGCTTCGCCGCAGAGCGCGGGCTGGCGTTGACCGGAGGCTGGAAGTCACAGCGGTTTGTCGAAGGCGAAGACACGGGCCTCATCGGCGACAACGGCGGCACCGGCTCGGTGATCGATACCTTGATGTGGCTGTGCGGCGGCACGGCGCCGCTGTACTGGGCCTATGACGAACCCGGCTTCCTGGCCGAGCTGATCGCGATCGTCCAGGACTGGAACCGCAAACGGTTGTCGCTTCATCTCGAGGTCGGCGTTGACGTTGTGATGCGCCGCGCATGGTACGAGGGCACCGAGTTCTGGTCGCCGGCGTTCTACCGCCGGTTCATCCTGCCGGGCCTGAAGCGCGAGGTCGAGATGACGCATCAAGCCGCAGCCCGCTACGCCTACATCATAACCAGCGGCATGTTGCCCATCGCGGATATGCTGGTCGAGGCGGGGGGCGATGTCATCCTCGGCATCGACCCGGGTCAGGGAAAGGGCACGACGCTGCAAGCGGTGCGCGACCGCATGGGCGGCCGCGTCGGCTTGTGGGGCGGAGTGAGCGGGCCGCTGACCATAGAAACTGGGACCGAGGCCGATGTCAGGCGGGGCGTGGAGGAAGCGATAAGGACCCTCGGCCCCGCCGGGCGCTTCATCCTCAGCCCGGTGGACAACGTCCGCGAGGACACCCCGCAGTCCTGGCGCAACGTCGAGGTGTTCATCGACACGTGGAAGTCGCTCGCGGGTTCGGGCGGCTAGCGCGATCGGCCTGTCACGCGCACGCGAGCGGGTGCGCTGCGCGCGATGGGTGCGAGGGTTCTTCTCCGGCGCCGTGCGCCGTGGGCGGCTGCGCCAGGGTGTGACCGCGAAGAGTCGGGATCGGGCGAAGTGCCCCCTCCCCCTTTCAGGGGGAGGACGAAGGTGGGGGTGAAATGATGTGTCCGCACCCCACCTGAGGTTTACCCGCCTTTGGAGGGCGGGCAAGCCTCACCCCGCCTCTCCCTCCGAGAGGGAGAGGGGTTGAGCAGCAGTCTTGCCACCTAAACGAAAAGCGGTCATACCCCTGCGTCATCGCGGCTCGACAGCGCACGACAGCTTGCTCTATCCGAGATTATGCATATCGAGCGCGACACGCTCACCCAACGGGTGATGTCACCCCGAGCAACGCGAGGGGTCCCCTACCGGGGTTGCTGAAGGGCGATAGGGGACGCCTTCGTCCGCCGAAGCGGAACTTCGTCGCCCGCGAAGGCGGATTCCTCGCGGAGTCTACCCTGAGCGAAGCCGAAGGGCTCGGAATGACATTTTCCTTGCCTTACGCATAATCCGGGTCTATACTGAATCAGACATGCGAACCGGACTCGCCAATCTACCGCTTCATGGTGGCTCGGCGCCGCGCTGGCTTTTCGAGCGCATGACCAAGCTGTCGCGCGAGATCACGCGCTGCATCGTCGAGGAGCACGGGCCGCGCGAGATGCTGGCGCGCCTGTCGGACCCGTGGTGGTTCCAGGCGTTCGGCTGCGTGCTGGGCTTCGACTGGCACAGCTCGGGCGTCACCACCACCGTCTGCGGCGCGCTCAAGCAGGCGCTGCGCGGCACCGAGGCCGACCTCGGCCTCTTCGTCGCCGGCGGCAAAGGCAAGACCTCGCGCCGCACCCCCGATGACATCGCCGCCTACGGCGAGCGCTTCTCCATCGGCCGCGACCCCGCGGAGCTAATCTACGCCTCGCGCATGTCAGCCAAGGTTGACAATACCGCGGTGCAGGACGGCTATCAGCTCTACCATCACACCTTCATCTTCACGCGCGACGGCGACTGGGCGGTGGTGCAGCAGGGCATGAACGACGAGAACCGCATGGCGCGGCGCTACCATTGGCTGTCCGATGCCATGGACAGCTTCGTGTGCGAGCCGCATACGGGCGTGTGCGCGCAGGCGCCGGCGCAGCAGATGCTGAACATGGTGGCGCGGGAGAGCGAGGCGGCGCGGCAGACGACGGCGGCGCTGTCGAACGAGAACCCCGAGCGGCTAGCGCGCGAGGTCGAGCGCATGCAAGCGCTGACGCTGCCGCGGCATCACGAGGTGCTGGTAGCGGAGCTGCGGCCCGAGTCGCTCAAACGCATCTGGCTGAAATCGTACGAGCGCCAGCCGCAGGATTTCCAGCAGTTGCTCGAGGTGCGCGGGGTGGGACCGACCGCGGTTCGCGCGTTGGCGCTGATCGCCGAGCTGATTTACGGCGTCGCTGCGAGCGTGCGCGACCCGGCCAAGTTCAGCTTCGCCCACGGCGGCAAGGACGGCTATCCGTATCCCGTTGATCGCGACACCTATGACCGCTCGATTGAGATGCTGCGCGAGGCGGTGAACCGCGCGCGCCTCGGCGACCGCGAGAAGCTGGAGGCGCTGCGGCGGCTCGCGGGGTAAGCGCGAAGGCGCCGGAGAGAACGCCGGAGCCGCGTCTCGCAGCAATCGGGAGCGGCCGGAGGACCGGGCACCCACGGAGGGGCGTAGTGGATCGAAGATTCCGATTGGTTACGTGCGTTCTGCTGGTCGCAGCGGTCGTCAGGTTGGCCGGGGCGCAGGCCCTGCCCAAGATCACCCAGGTCAACATCGCGCCGGCCCGCATCAAGACCGGCGACACCCTGCGTATGGCCGCTACCATCGAGGACCCGGCCGGGGTGGTGAAGGCGGTCACGCTCATCATCCGCGAGCTTCCCGGCATGCAGGAGAACCTGCCGCAGGTCTCGCCGGGCGTCTGGGGGTTCGAGTTCCGCATGACGGCGGAGTTCCTGCCCGCGGTCTATCACCTCGACCTGGTGCCGCGCGACGGCAAAGGCTACCGGCTGAGGCTGGCGTCAGGCAGCGTCACCACCGGCGCCTTCACCCTCGGCGCGCCGCATATCACCCAGGCGCCGCCGGCCCCCGACTTCCGGCCCGAGATCCCGGCGATCAGGGTTACGACCATCACGGGCAAGCGCCTGATCGTCCGCAACCCCTACCGCTCGTACGCCAACTGGTACAAGGGCCAGCTCCACACCCACACCACCAATAGCGATGGCGGCACGCCCCCGGCGGCGCTGATCGGCAAGTACCTGGCCGACGGTTGCTCGTGGGTGCAGATCAGCGACCACGACGTCGTCACCAGAGACGACCGGTCGCCAGACGGCAAGCCCATCGTGCGCCTCCTGGGCCACGAGCGGGGAACCCTGGAGGGCGACATCGTCTGTATCGGCTACACCGACAAGAGCGTCACGCTGACGGCTCAGCAAACCATCAACGTGGTGGCGGCGAAAGGCGGCCTGACTCTGCTCGCCCACCCGGAGGGAGCCGTGGGCTACGACCTGGCCGAGCTGAACGCCCTGCACGGCATGGCCATGATCGAGGTCGGCGGCCGCTCCGACCGGGCCCGGCCCTGGGATTACTTGCTGACCAGGGGCAAGACGGTGTGGGGCGTCGCCTCCGACGACTTCCACGGCGGCCCCGAGGAGCCGACGTCATACGGCTTTGTCGTGGTGAATGCCCCCGCCTGCACGCCTCAAGACATCCTTGCGAACCTGCGAGCCGGCAACTTCTATGCCTCGCAAGGGCCGGCGCTGCGGGTGGAGGTGCGAGCGGGTGCAATCCGCGCCAGCGCCGATGGCGACGGCTACTTTGTCTTTCGCGGCCCCTACGGCATACGACTGCCCAGCCTTGCTCCGGTAGACCCCAAGTCCGCCGTCTATGAATTGCGGGGCGATGAGCGGCACGTCAGAGTGGAGTATACCCGCCTTGCCGACGGCAAGCGCGCCTGGAGCCAGCCGCTCTGGGTCGCGCCCGACCAGTAGGGCAGATGTCCTCGCCTGCCAGGTATCGCAGCCGAGCCTCGTCCGCCCCGGGATGACGGCTGCGTCCGCATGGTGGGGCCCCATGCCAGCCCCCCGCCTTGAGCATCAGCCGGCGTCTCCCTCCGGCGGCGGCAGATTCACCATCAGCCAGTACAGCCGCAGGTTCCTGATCGTCGCCGCGAACTGGGCGAAATCCACCGGCTTCTGGATGTAGCTATTGACGCCGTGACCGTAGCTCGCGATCACATCCGATTCCGCCGCCGAGCTGGTGAGCATGACTACCGGTATAGTCTTGAGACGCGCATCTTCCTTGATGTGCTTGAGCACCTCGATGCCGTCCAACCCGGGCAGCTTGATGTCGAGCAGGATCAGCCCCGGCCGCGGCGCCGCAGCAGCATCGGCATAGCTTGCCCGGCGGAACAGGTAATCGAGCGCCTCCTCGCCGGTGGAGACAGTGCGGACGTCATTGACCACGCCATTCTCGCGCAGCGACTTGCGGATCAGGATCGCGTGATCCTCGTTGTCCTCCACCAGCAGGATCGTGACGGGCCTTGGCGTCAACCCACCGCGGCCTGCTGCTGCCACGTGATCGGAATTCATCGTTATCCTTCCTGCCTCGCTAGCAGCGGATGCGAGGTCGGGACCGTGAACCAGAAGGTGCTGCCTTCGCTCGGCGCGCTCTCGACGCCGACCTCGCCGCCGCGCTCCTCGACGATACGCTTGACGATGGCGAGGCCGACGCCGGAGCCTTCGACGTTCTTCTCTCGCAGCCGGCTGAAGATCTCGAAAACCTTCTGCTGCTTGTATCCCGGCTCGATGCCGATGCCGTTGTCGGTCACCAGAAAGCGGTGATCGCGCTCGCGCGCCTCCCAGTGCAGCACCACGCGCGGCGGCTCGCCGTCCTTACTGAACTTGATCGCGTTGGAGATGAGATTGCTCAAGACCTGGCTCAGCCGCGCGTGCGAGTAGCGCACGACGGGCAGATCGGCGGGCGCCACTATCTGCGCGCGCGATCGCGCAATCGGCCCCGCAAGCTCTTGCAGCACTTCGGCGACCACCTCGCTCACGGCAACCGGCTCATCGGGCTCCTCTACTCGCCCCACCCGCGACAGCTCCAGCAAGTCAGTCAGCAACGCATGCATCGCGTCAACGTTGGCGCGAACCCGCCGCAGGTAGTCCCGGCCCTCGTCATCGAGGCGGTCGGCGTACTCGTCCGCGAGCAGGCGCGCGAAGCCCTCCATGCTGATGAGCGGGGCGCGTAGATCATGCGACACGGTGTAGACGAAGCTCTCGAGCTCGCGATTCTTGGCCTCCAGCGCCTGCTCCACGCGCTTGCGCTCGGTGACATCGCGCGCGATGGTAAAGATGACCGGCCGGCCGCCGTGCTCCGAGATCGAGGGCGAGACCTCGACGGCGAACTCCTCGCCGCTGCGGCGCACGCCCCAGCTCTCTTTCGTCAAGCCGAACGCGTGCCCGCGCGAGCCGGCCGCGAGCGCGGTGCTGATGTTGGCTCTCACCTGGCTGCGTATGCGGGGCGAAATCAGGCGCTCCACCGGCTGCCCGACGATCTCGGCTGCGCTCCAGCCGAACATGCGCTCGGCGGCGGGGTTGAACAGCGTCACCAGGCCTTGGGCGTCGAAAGCAAACATGGCATCGGTGTTGATCTCGACGATGGCGCGAAAATCCTGCTCCGATTGCCGCAGCGCCTGCTCCGCGCGCTTGCGCTCGGTGATGTCGCGGAAGTACCAGACCCGGCCGTAGTAGGTGCCGTCAGGCGCGATCACCGGCGCGGAATAGCGGTCAAGAGTGCGTCCATCGCGCAGCGCGATCTCGTCGCGGCTCTTCTCTTCCCGGTGTTGATAGAGATAGCGCACCTGCGCCAGGAACTCGTCCGGGTATGCCACCTTGTCAAGCGCTGATTGCAGCGCGCCAGCATCCGAGCCGGAGGCGGTCACCTCCTGAGGAATCTCCCACATCTCGACGAAGCGCCGGTTGAAAGAGATCATCTTGCCATTGGCGTCCACGCACAGCACGCCATCAATGCTCGCTTCGGTCTGGGTTTCGAGAAGGGTGCTCTTGAAGCGGAGTTGCTCGCGCGCCCGCTCGCGCTCGGTGACGTCGCGCAGACTGACCAGCATAAGCGGACGACCATCGCGCTCCGTCAACGCAGGGGAGGCCTCGACCGTGAATTCCTGGCCGTCACGGCGCATCCCGGGGTAAGGGAACGGGGGCATCGCCGGCTCGCCGTGTATGGCTGCCTCAAAGTCGCGGCGGATTGCTGCGGCCGCCCCGTCTCGTGCCGCGGGCGGCAGCAGGATGTCCAGGGGCTCACCAACCACCTCGGCTGCTTTCCAGCCGAACATGCGCTCTGCCGCGGGGTTGAAGATGACGATGCGCGTGTCCTCGTGATAAGCGATGATCGCGTCGTTGCTGGCCTCGACGACCAACCGAAAATCGCGCTCGGATTGCTGGAGCGCCTGCTCGATGCGCTGGCGCTCGGTGACGTCGCGCAGGCTCGCCAATACGAACGCTCGACCGTCGCGTTCCGTGACTGCCACCGATACTTCTACCGTGAACAGCCGCCCATCGCGCCGCAGCCCTGGGGCTGGCTCCAGCGCCATCGCCGGCAGGCCGCTGCGGCCTCTGGCTACGGCAAGGCTGATCTCGGCCCGCACCGCTTCCCGCGCCTCGGGCGGCAGCAGGATGTCCAGGGGCTCACCAACCACCTCGGCTGCTTTCCAGCCGAACATGCGCTCTGCCGCGGGGTTGAAGATGACGATGCGCGTGTCCTCGTGATAAGCGATGATCGCGTCGTTGCTGGCCTCGACGACCAACCGAAAATCGCGCTCCGATTGCCGCAGCGCCTCGTCCGTTTGATGCCGCCCTGCGACCTCGCGCTCCAGAGCTCGTTTGGCCTCGAGCATCTGAATCGCGGACGCGCGCGCTCTGGCGGCGCCGCCGGCCACGAGTCCGACGTAGGCGCACGCCGCGGCGGTCAGGAGAAGGCTGCCGATCAGGATCGTCCAGGGGTGCCAGGTGCGGCGGGCAGCGATGAAGTCATCGCTGGCGGTGAAAACCGCTGACCACTTGCGGCCGGCGACATCAAGCCCGATGACGCGACGCAGCGCGCCGGCGGCGGCAGAGGCGTCGGGGCGCGAGCCGTGCGATGCAAGAAAACGCTGGCCGGCGCGCGCCGAATTATCGACAATCTCGATGTTGATGCCTTCAGGTCTCAGGTTGGCCAGAGCCCGGTCCAGGATGTCACCGACTCGAAACACGCCAAGCACGAAGCCCTGCAGGTTGGCGCGTCGCTGGCCAACCGAATGCGCCGCAACGCCCTGGCGATAGACGGGCAGGAAGACGAGGAAGCCGTACTGGCGCGCCTTCTCCTGGACGAGCGTGATTCGGGGCGATGCAACCATGCGCCCCGAGTCGCGCGCGCTGGCAAGCGCTTGGCGCCGCAGCCGCTCGGAACCCAAGTCGAAGCCGAGCGCGGCCTCGTTTCCTTCGTAGGGCTCAACGAAGTACACGGGGAAGTACTGGGCGCGTCTGCCGGCGCGAACCATGTGACCCTGGCTGAGGCGCTCCGTAAACTGGAAGGAGGCGAGACCGTCGCGGCGGGCGAGGCCCTCGTAGTCGCCGCGCCGGCAATCGGGCACGCGGGGGATCCATTCGATCGCCTGGATGCCGGCGCGATCTGAGAGCAGAACAGGCTTGACGAAGTCACGAAACTGACGGCGGCTGAGTTGACCGGCGACGCCATAGGTCGCCCCCAGGCATTCCAGCTCATGCGCGCTCTCCGCGATGCTCTCTCCGAGCTCGCCCGCGGCGTTCGCGGTGACATGCGTGAAATCGCTTTGCACGCGATCCTCGTCGAGCGCGCGGGCGAACTGAAAGAGGACGACGGAGGCCGCGATGCCTGCACACGCGAGCATCAGCACGGCCTTGAAGCCGGGCATGTTAACCGCGCGCCCCTGGTCGCGCCTGGTTTCAGGAGAGGATGGGCTTTCCATTTCTCGTGGTTTCCTCGGTCAGGGCTGGCGGGCCGGTCGAGGCCCCAGCCGCGGTCAGCCGTCCGGCGGCGCTTCGCCGGCCCTGACCTCGGTCGCTGCCCCACCTGGGGTGGCGACGGTGAAGATTGCCTCGCTGCGGCCGGCGGCCTTGGCATCGTAGAGCGCGCGATCCGCCCACTTCACCAGCAGGGGCAACTCGACATGACTGCCCATTACTGAGACAAAGCCGCAGCTCACGGTGATCGGCGAGACCGTCGCATCCTCGGCCTTGAGCCTTGTGTCCGTGAGCAGCGAGCGCAAGCGCTCGGCGAAAGCCCTGGCCACTCCAACGCTCGCCTCCGGCAGCAGCGCGGCGAACTCGTCACCGCCCCAGCGCGCAACCGAATCGCTGGCGCGCGTCGCGCTCTCCAGCAGCCGGGCGAACCGGCACAGCACCGCGTCGCCCGCCGGGTGCCCCAGCCGGTCGTTGATCTCCTTGAAGCCATCGATATCCATGAGCGCGAAAGAGAATGCGCGCCGGTAGCGGCCCGCGCGCGCGATCTCGCGCAGCAGCCGCCGCTCCATCTCGCCGCGATTGAGCAGCCCGGTGAGATAGTCGGTGATGGCGCGACGCTCGAGCTCCGCCCGCAGCGCCGCCTCGGCCGCCTCGGCGCGCGCCTGCTCACGGGCGAGCTCCAATGAGCGCGCCAGCACGCGCTCGTAGCCAGACAGCTTGACGACATAATCGCGTGCGCCGTTCTTGAGCGCCGCCACGGCAACCTGCTCGTTGCCCGAAGCGGTGACCATTACCACCGGCATGCCTGCAGCGAGATTGCTCAGCCGGCTCAAGACCTCCAGCCCGGTGGCATCAGGCAGTTGATAGTCAACCGCGGCGACGTCGTAGTCCCCCGCCGCCAGCGCCGCCAGCGCCTGCGCCGCGTCGGTGGCCGTGGTCACGCGATGGCCGCGCTGCGACAGCGCGCGCGCGACGAGAATAGCGTGGTCGGAGTTATCCTCGACCAGCAAGACTCGCAGGCCGAGCCGCGGCGTCGAGGGCGCGGTTGCAGGTGTGTCCGTTGCGGCGGCGGCGCAGCCGTGGGCGCCGCGCCGCCGTGGGCGGTCAAGCATCGTTTCGACTCGGTTAAAGGAGGATCGGCTCTCGCGCTGGCGCCAGGGCGGCGCAGCACGGTAGGGCCGTGCGTTTATTCCACGCCCACCGCTCAGTGCGGAATCGGCAATGCGCGCTTCTTATGACATTGCGCGCCGCGGCGCGAGGAGAGGATACCGCGCTCTCGCCAACGAAGCACAAATGCCAGGAGGCGGGTCGTTACATGGCCGTTAGGGACGATAGGGGACGCCTTCGTCCGCCGACGCCTTCGTCCGCCGGAGCGGAACTGCCCACTTCGTCGAAGTAGCTTCGGCTACGAAGGCTGAATCGTCGCCCGCGACGGCGGATTCCCCGCGGAGTCTACCCTGAGCGAACCCGAAGGGCTCGGAATGACATCTTCGCTGACTGATGCATGCCGTGCGCTGCGAGCAACGCCGCGCGCCTGGCGCTCGTGGGCGGCGGCCGCGCTGCTGGCCTGCTGCGGCGCCGCGCAGGCGAAGACGATTCGCGTGCCCATGACCAGCGCGGTGCCGAGAATCGACGGCAACCTCGACGATGCGTGCTGGCAATCAGCGGCGATCGCCGATGGTTTCCTGCTCGAACAGACCGCGGCGCCGCCGACGCAGTCCACGAGCGCCTATTTCCTGTGCGACGGCAAGTGGCTCTACATCGGCGTGCGCTGCGCGGAATCGGACCTGGCGGGCATGCGGGTGAAGGCGACGCAGAAAGAGGGCATGGTCTGGGCCGACGACTTCGTCGAGATCCACCTCGACGTGACCAACGGTAAGCGGCGGTTCGAGCAGTTCGCGGTCAATCCCGCTGGCGTCAAGACCGACGAGACCGCGGTCAAACACGCGCGAGTGGCGGCGGCGCGGGGCGACGAGGAATGGCGCGTCGAGATGGCGCTCGACCTCAATGACCTGGGCGTGCGACACCTGGGCGGCCCGGTTCGCTGGGCGCTCAACCTGGGGCGCGCGCGGCACAATGGCGAGCCGGACGAAGAGACGAGCGTGTGGAACGGGGCGCCGGGCAGTGTCAACCAGGCGTCGCTGATGGGCGACATGATCGTCGGCCCGCAGGGGGCGATGCAGATCGACGGGCTCAAGGTCGCCGATGCGCTGTGGGGGGCGGGCAATGACTTTTCGCTACGGCTGACTAATCGCGGCGATCCGCAAGCCATCACCGTCGCTGCCATGCCGCTGGGCCGCATCGCAGCCGGGGACGGCCGCGCCACCAATAATGCCGAGACCGAGCAGCGCGCGACGACCCCGGTCGGCAATGGCGAGGGGCGCAGCGCAGCCGGCCTCTATGCCATCACCTCGCTGGAGCCGGAGCAGCGCCTGGCGATCACCGTCACCGACGCGTCAGGCGAGATGCTCTACCGCGTGTGGCGCCCGGTGACGGTTGCACCGCTGCTGTCGTTGACCCCGCTGCGCCCGTGCTATCGCGGCCTCATCCTGCCCGGGGTTGACCGGTGCCAGTTCCGCGCGTCGCTGGGGCTGACGCGAGCGGCGCTCGGCGCGGTGCTGCTGGAGACGCAGATTCGCGCCGCGCCGTGGCTCAGCCCGACGCGGCTGATGTCGCGGCTGGCATCGCAGAAAGAGCGCATCGGGGAGGCGCCGGCGGCCGCGCTGCCGCGCGAAGCGGAGATAGTGTATGCGAGTTTCACGCCGCGGTCGCCGGACAATACCCTCACCATCCCCACTCGCTCGCTGCCCTACGGCGACATGGCCATCCGCGTGCGCTGCGTCACGTTGGACGGGCGCGAGCTGGCGGAGGCGAGTATGCCACTGCGCCGTTTGACCGAGCAGCAGGCTGCCGCTCTGCCGGCATACATCGACGAGCACAGCCGCCTGGTCGTCGGCGGCAAGCCCTTCTTCCCGCTGGGATGGTACGGCGGGCACAACATGCAGCACCTGGCGGAGATCGCCGACAGCCCGTTCAACTGCATCCTCGATTACGGCATCAACAGCCTGTCGCTCGACGACATCCGCAGCTACCTCGACGCCGCGCAGGCCCGCGGCATCAAGCTTATCTACTGCATGAACGATCTCTATCCCGCCGCCACCTATCACCAGCGGATTGGCTCCTGGCGCGGCAACCAGCAGATGGCCGAGGGCATCGTCGCGACCTTCAAGGACCACCCTGCGGTGCTCGCCTGGTATCTGAACGACGAGCTGCCGCGGGAGATGATCCCGGACCTGATGAGATACTACGACCTGGTGCGCGCCACCGACCCGGGCCACCCGGCCTTCATCGTTCATTTCGTGGGCGACGTGCTGGCGGACTTCGCGCCGACCACCGACGTGCTAGGCATTGATGTCTATCCCGTGCCCACGCGGCCGCTGACGCGAGTGAGCGAGATGGCCGATGTCGGGCAGGCGGCGACGCAAGGAATGAAGCCGCTGTGGATGGTGCTGCAAGCGTTCGCGTGGTACCAGTACGCCGCACCCGAGGATCCGACGCCGCCGGCGGGCGGTGCGCCGCCTGCGGGCGGTGCGCCGCCTGCGGGGCGCGGGCGCATTCCCACCGCCGGCGAGCTGCTGCGCGGCCGCGCGCCGACGCGCGACGAGGAGCGGTGCATGACCTATCTCGCGCTGACCCACGGCGCGATGGGCCTCATCTACTACTGCTACTACGACCTGCGCGTGCTGCCCCAATACCAGGAGATGTGGGGGTGGATGAAGGACATCGGCGCGGAGGTCAAGGAGCTATCGCCGGCGCTGCTGTCGCCGGTAAAGCTTGCGGTGGAGGTGCGAGGCGATGTCCGAAAAATCCACGCCCTGCTCAAAGAGCATGAGGGCAAGTGGTATCTGCTGGCAGTGAACGGCGAGCCGACGCCGGCAAAGGCGGAGTTTATCCTGCCGCGCGACGTGGCGTCGGTGCGCGTAATGTTCGAGGATCACAAGGCGACTTCGACCGGCCGCACGGTGGCCGATGAATTCGCGCCGTACGCCGCCCACGTGTACGAGATCGTCCCGGCGCCGCCCCCGAAGTGATGCATCCACGGATCGCGCGCCCTCGATCGTCGGACGCGCTAGCCGGCGCGGGCTCAATCACTTGCGGCCACGACCTGGATGCCGCCCTGCCACAACGTCGGCTGCGCCTTCACGCCCGCAGGCGGCGCACCGCCCGCGATCTCGACGGCGATGCTGCGGATTTCGACCGCGATATCGGTGCCCACCTTGACCGACGCGGGAACGTCGAATTCCAGCTCCGCCAGGGCGCCTGAGTCGCGCCACGCGGGAGCGCCGCTGGTCAGCTTGAGTGTGGCCGTGCCGCTGCCGGTCTTGGCATCGAAGCTCCACTCTTTGCCCGCCGTCGTATCGCCTGCTGCGGCACGCTTGAGGGTCGCAGCGGCGCTATCCCAGGCGACCTCGACCGTCGCCGAGCGCACGCCCTTCATGCCCTGAATGAGGATCGGCACGCTGACCGTCGCGCCAGGTGAGGCCGACGCGCTGGCCACAGCGATCTGCGGCTCGGGCTGCGGCTGCGCCGGGCGCCAGGCGGGCGTCGCCGATGGCTTGGTGGCGAATGCGGGAAACACGTTGCTGCCATCGGCGTTCATCACGATGACGTAGTTGTCGCCGCGGTACTCCGAGAACGCGATCTTCTCGCCATCAGGAGACCACGCGGGCGTGTAGGCGTCGGCGGCGGGGCTGCGATAGATGCAGGTGCGCTCGCCGCCGTTTGCGTTCATCACGTAGAGCGCGGATCGCGCGTCGGCGCTCGCAGGCGGCGCACCGCCCGCAGGCGGCGCACCGCCCTCGGCTGCGCAGAAAGCGATGCGCTGGCCATCAGGCGACCAAGCCGGGTCCGTCTCGAGTACGCCGGGCGTCTTGGTGATGTTGACCGGATCGCTGCCGTCGGCAGCGGCGACAAAGATATCGAAGCCTCCGTCGCGGTCCGAGCAAAACGCGATCTTGCGGCCATCAGGCGACCAGGCGGGGGAGACATCGTCGGCGGGATTGTCGGTGATGTTCTTGATTCCCGACCCATCAGCATTCATCACCATCACGTCGTGCGTCTCGCTCTTCGCTGCCGGCGAGGTCACCGCGTCGAAGGCGATGATGTCGCTCGTTGGCGACCAGGCCGGATGAGCATATGGCCCCTCGGCCAGGGCCTTGTCGGCCGGCGCCTTGCCCGTGGTCTTATCCGGCGCGCCGCCAGCGAGGAATATGCCCTGCTTGTTTCCTTCGCCGGCATCGGACTGAAAGGCGATGCGCTTTCCGTCGGGCGACCACGTGGGATAGTAATTGGCGCCCCGCTTGTGGCTGAAGAAAGCGCCTTCGCCGCCGTCAGCGGGCCCGACGCAGATGTTCATGTTGTTGTCGGCATCGAGCTTGGCAAGCGCGATGATGCCGGGCTCCGCCGGTCTCGCCTCCAGAACGAAGTTCTCGAACTCGCCGGCGCCGCGCGACCACAGGCCAAAGCCGCCGGGGTTATTACCCTGCGTCCAGGGGGCTTGCAGGACATAGCGATCGCCCAGTGTAACCGCGAACCGCCCTTGGCCGGAGACCACCCCCAGCCGCCAGACCTCCTTGCGCGGCAGAGGCAGCGCGGCTCTCGCCGCCTCGCGCTCGCCGCCGGCTTGGGCGCGCACCAGGCGCAACCAGTTGCCGGCGATGGTGGCGCGCCATGACACGTCCTTGCCGACGCCCCAGGTCAAGCCTGCCTCGGCAGCGACGTCGGTCGCGCGGAGGTCGACATACATGGTGAAGTTGTAAGCGAGCAGCGCCCGACCGTGGGCCGCCGTAAGCGTGCCGGCCCCGGAGTCGCGGTAGCGCATGAAGCAGGCCGGACCCGCTTCGCGGGTGCCCGCGGGCGCCCCGCCCGGCCGGCGCGACACGCGCCACGCCGCGCCGGGGCCCGCTGCGCGGGCGCCCCGCCAGCCCAGGGCCGTTTGGCGCGGGTGCTGGAAATCGTCGCGGAAGTCCACATACATGTAGGCGGACTTAGCAATCGCCAGCTGCGCTGCCGCTTGCTTGGCCGCGACATCGGCCGCGCGCACCCCCGACACGAACAGGCTGGCGAGAACCACCGCGACGGCGAACCCCGCCGCCACTGCGGCGATGACACGAGTCATACTTGTCTGCACCTTGCGCCTCCCCAACTGCGTTCGCAGGCGAGGACGCCTGCGCTACCGTACTGCGACTGCGCGCCCATCTTTAACACTTCGCCACACCGCTTCGCCAACCTTGAGCGCCTTTGCGCCATCCGCAAGGTCGGCGCGCGAGGGAGCGCCGCTGAGCAGGCTCTGCGCAAACGCCTTCAGCTCCCCGACGTAGCCGAGCAGCCAGTTCATCGAGGGCGCGCCAGGGCCGGTGGGGGCGAAATGATAGCTCTGCTTGCCGACCCAGAAACCGGGCGGCGGCTGGAACCAATCGCCCGCGGCCTGGAAATGCAGGTAGAGCATGTCGTCCACCTGCAGATAGTGCTCGTGCCCGGAGATCGCAAGGCGCTCGGTGAAATCGCGAAAGCCCTCGCGGTTCTCGAGGCCGTTAAGGTTGAGCAGCCCGATGGCGCCGTTTGCGAACCGCACATCGGCGACGTAGCCAAAGTGACTGAGCGTCTTCTCGAAGTAACGCGCGTGGACCTCGGCGACGTCGCCGCCGAAATCCTGCACCAGGTCGAAGATATGCACCACCTGGCCCACGAGGAAGCTCTGCGCGGCGGTCTCGATGCCCCAGATCGCGGGATAGGGCCCCTGGCCGAAGCGCGCCTCGACGATGTTGATGCCGCCGAACTCGGGGCGATGCGCGATGGCGCGCGCCATGATGTAAACCGCGGCGTGGCGCTTCATGAACGCGACCATGCCGAATACGCCGACCTGCGCCGCGGCATCGGCGAGCTCCTGCGCCAGCGCCGAGCTCAACGCCGACGGCTTCTCCACAAAGATGGGGAAGCCAGCCTGCAAGACCTTCATGCCCAGCTCATAGTGCATCTGCGGCGGGCCGCAAATGACCACGCCGTCTGGCCGCTGTTCATCGAGCATGCGCTCATAGTCGGTGTACCAGGCGCGTGCGCCGAACCTGCGCGCGCGGTCCTCGACAAGCTCGGCTTTGAGGTCGCACACCGCCACCAGGTCCATCTCCGGAATCTCGTGCACGCACGGCAGCAGCGACCGCGTGGCATGACCGCCGCAGCCGATGAAAGCCACGCGCGCCTGCGTCTTCCGCTCGGCCATTCTACGCCGCCTCCTCGAGCCGCACCACCCGACCGCCCTCCTGCGCCGACTTGCGCCCGCACCACAGGGTCTGGATGATCTCCAGCGTATCCCGCGCCGCGATCGGCGCCGGCCCGCCGCGCGCCATGGCGACGAAGCGCCGCATCGTCTCGGTGTAGAAGTAATGGTGATCGGCGACGCCGAAGCTCACCCACCCGCCCTTGCCATAGACGCTGAGGTGAAACACGTAGCCGATGTCCTCGAACACTTGCAGCACGGCCGAGCGGTCGTCGCTGTAATAGAGGCGAATGATGTGGCGGCCCTCCGCGCCGACGTTCTGCACCGCCACCACGCCGGAGCCGATCGCCGATTGCAGCAGCTCGCAGGGATGTATTCCGTAGTAGATGAGCTCGTGCACGCCCACGGCGTTGGCGGCGCGAAAGGGCTCGATCTCCTGCAACCGCGGCCGCGCCTGCTCCAGCTCGCGCGCAAATCGCACGGCCGAGCAGGACATGAAGGGCGCACGGCGCTCCTGCGCGAGCGCGATGATCTCCGCCGCTTCCTTTGGATCGGGGCTGAGCGGCTTGTCAACGAAGGTGGGCATGCCGCGCTCGAGGAACATGCGCGCCTGGCGCTGGTGGGCCATGGTGCCGTCGTCGAGCGCCAGCACGGCGTCAACGCTGTCCGCCACCTCCTCGGGCGAGGCGGCGACGCCCTCGATAGCGTAGTCGGCGGCGAGCTTCTGCGCGACGGCCGGCTCCTTGTCCCATACCGCCGTCACGCGCACGTCGGCGAGCTCGGCGCGCATCTCGGGCGGCGGCGCGCCCGGCCCGCCATTGATGATGGCGGCGAACGACGGGCCGTGCGCCAGCCCGGCGCCGGTGACAATGCCGATACGAAGCATGGTTGTTCAACCTCGCATAATCAGGTTGACGGTCCGCGAGGGGACTTGACGCTGGCGAGAAGCGATCAAAGGCGGCGGGGTATTCCGCGAGCGTCAGCAGTCCTCTTGAAATCCGAACTTGCCGATGAGCGGGACGAAGACGCAGCCGATGGTCGCGCGCTGGCGAATCTCGCCGCCTTGCTTGGCCGCGACGGTCAGCGTCTGTGACCAGCGGTCGCCAACCGGCGCGACGATGCGCCCGCCCTCGGCGAGCTGCGCCATCCATGGCAGTGGCAGCGACGGGGTGGCCGCGCCGACGAGGATGCCATCATACGGCGCGTGCTCGGGCAGGCCGAGGGTGCCGTCACCGATGACGATCTCGACGTTGCGATAACCCAGCCTGACGAGCGTCTCCCACGCGCGCTCGGCCAGCTCGGGGATGCGCTCGGTGGAGTAAACCTGCCGGCACAGCTCGCACAGGATCGCAGACTGATAACCCGACCCGGTGCCGACATCGAGCACCACCTCGTGCCCGCGCAAGGCGAGCGCCTCCGTCATGACGGCCACCATGTAGGGCTGGGAGATGGTCTGCCCGGCGCCGATGGGCAAGGGCGTGTCATCGTAGGCGCCGCAGCCGTCAGTCGTAACGAAGACGTGGCGCGGAACCTTTGCCATCGCCGCGAGCACGCGCTCGTCGGCGATTCCGCGCCCGCGGAGCTGGCTTGCGACCATGCGCTGGCGCGCCTCGGCGAAGTCGTCCATCACCGGTCCGGAGCGCAGGCGAGGACGCCTGCGCTACCAGGTAGGGCAGCCGTCTCGGCTGTTACCAGGTAGGGCAGCCGTCTCGGCTGCGCTGTCGGCCATCAGTCGCTCGGCGGCGCAATGGCCTTGGGGGCGTGAGCCGATTGCCGCGCCGGCGACGCAGCGCCGCTCGAGCGATCGCGCGGCTGTCTTGCGCCGGCGCGCGAATGCGGGCCGCTCTGCGACCCGCCGTCAGACGGTGAAGCCGCGCCCGGCTGCGCCGGCTGCGGCTTGGTCGCGGGCGCCAGGAGCCTTCGTCCCCAGTCGCGCACGCGCTCAGGCCCGCTTCGCGGGCGCCCGCTCGCCGGCGCTGGCTTGGGCGGCACGGAATCGCGTGACTGCGGCCGCGTCATGAAACGCAGCGACCGCTCGCCAGGCTTGAGCAGCCCCAGGCGATGGGCCTCGACCTTGACGCCCTCAGGCGTCGCCAACAGCCCCGCCTGCTGCTGAAGCCGCCGGTTCTCCCGGCGCAGCTTGCCGAGGCGCGTCTCCAGCCGGCGAACCTCGCCCCGCGCCTGCCATTCCTGGGCATAGGGATAGCAGAACCGCCACCCGCCGTAGATGACCATCACGCCGATGATCCCCACGGCCGTCCCGATCGCCACCAGGCGCAGCAGATTGGCGGCAAGCGCTCTCACATCAGCTCCCACGCGCGCACCACGGCAGGCGCAGGCGTCTGCTCTGCCGTTCGCAGACGAGGACGCCTGCGCTACCGGATCATTGGTAGCTGCGTCGTTTCGACGCCATGGCGCGCACACCCCCAGCGAGCCTCGCCGCTGACCGTGGATTCGACACCCGCGGCGCGGTTCCTCTAGGTCTCGAATATTCGATCGCGCCAGGCACAGCGAGCAATCGCGACCGGAAACCATTCGCTGGCCCTGCACCGCCGGCCCCGACCCCCTACTCCCCGATCACCTGCACGCGAATGAGGTTGGTGCGGCCGGGGACGCCCACCGGCACGCCGGCGCTGATGACCACCAGGTCGCCGTCGCGCACGTAGCCATGCGCCTTGGCTCCCGCCTGCGCGGCGGCCAGCACCGTATCGGTGTCGCCGCACATCTCTATCAGCACCGGCCGCACCCCCCACACCAGCGACAGCCGCCGGTACGTCTCGGCGCGCGGGGTGGCGGCGATGATCGGAGTGCGCGGGCGGTTCTTTGAGACCATGCGCGCGGTGTAGCCGGAGGTGGTGACGCTGATGATGGCCTTCGCGCCGAGGTCGTGCGCCATGGCCACGCATGACTCGCTGATGGCATCAGTCGGAGTACCGGAGACCACGAGCGCCTTCTCGCGGCGAATGGCATCGAAATCGAACAGGCCCTCGGCCTGGCGCGCGACGCGCGCCATCATCCGCGCCGCCTGCACCGGGTATCTGCCGACCGCGGTCTCGCCGGAGAGCATCACCGCGTCGCTGCCGTCGAGGATGGCGTTGGCGATGTCGGTGACCTCGGCGCGCGTCGGCCGCGGGCTGTCAATCATGGATTGCAGCATCTGCGTCGCGGTGATCACCGGCTTGCCCGCGAGGTTGCACTGGTGGATGATCCGCTTTTGAATGCCCGGCACGTGGTCGAGCGGCATCTCCACCCCCAGGTCCCCGCGCGCCACCATCAGCCCGTCGGCCGCCGCCAGAATCTCGTCCAGCGCCGCCACCGCCTCGTGCTTCTCGATCTTGGCGATGATGGGTATGGCGCAGCCGCGCTTCTTCATGCGCTGCCGCAGCGGCGCCAGGTCCGCGCCCGAGCGCACGAATGACATCGCTACCCAGTCCACGCCGCGCTGGATGCCGAAGTCGAGGTCCGCCAGGTCTTTGTCGGTCACCGCGGGAATCGGCAGCGTGGTGTCGGGCACGTTGACGCCCTGGTGCGACCGCAGCACGCCGGCATTGATGACGCGGCAGACGATGTCGCCGCGCCGCACCGCCTGGACGCGCAGCTCGATCGCGCCGTCGGACAGCATGATGCGCTCCCCGCGCCGCACGAAACGCGCCAGGTCGGGGAAGGCCAGGCCGGCGTGGCCCTGATCGCCCACCGCGCTACTATCGGCGGTGAGCACGAAACCCTGGCCACGGCGCAGCCGCGCCTCGCCGCCGCCCATCGCGCCGATCCGCAGCTTGGGCCCGCTGAGATCCTGCATCACGCCGATGGGCTGGCCGAGTTCGTCCGCCAGGCGGCGGATGGCCTTGATGTTGCGCGCGTGCTCCTCGTGGCTGCCGTGGGAGAAGTTGAGGCGCGCGATATCCATGCCCGCCTTGACCAAGGCGCGCTGGACTCGCGGCGAATCGCTCGCCGGCCCCAGCGTGCAGACGATGCGCGTTTTTCTCATAGTATTCCGGCCTCGCGCCTCGGTGTAGCTCGCCGCCCCGTCTCAATGCGCAGCGGCGGGTCGCTCGCGCAGCTGCGCCAAGTTTTCGGTGACCTTGCGGAACGCATCCAGATATTCATCCATCAGCGCCGTCTGGTCGCCGAGCCAGGCCGGCGCGCCGCCGATGGTCAGCTCCTGCTCGTCGCAGCGCCGCTCCGCCACCGGGCAATCGCCGCGGCGATAGTCAACCACGCGCCGGGCGAAGTGGCACTTCCAGGGGCAGCCCTTGCCGTAGAAATACGCGTGCTCCTGGTGCCGCGCGCGCAGGTAGATCGGCGTCTGAACGTAGCCCGAGTTGATGGGCACGCCCTCCGCCGCCACCGCAGCGACGTAGCGCTGCCGGCTGACGCCCTCGACCTTGTCGGCGACGAAGGTCGGCGCGTAGATGTGATAGACATGCTCGCAGTCGGGCGCGACGAAGGGCGGCTCGATGCCGGGGATCTCGGCCAGCCCGCGCGAGAGGTATTCGGCGTTGCGCCGCCGCTCGGCATTCCACTGGTCGAGGTGGCGCAGTTGGACGTTAGCCATCACCGCGGCCAGCGGATGGATGCGGTAGGTGTAGATCAGGCTGTCGATGTACTTCTTGATCGCCTCATCCTTGATAAGCGGGCCGTGGCGGGCGGGATGCTGGCCCATGAGGTTGGCCAGCGCGTAGAGGCGCTCATCGCTGGTGACCAACATGCCGCCTTCGCCGCCGACCATGTTCTTGCCGTCGCCGAAGCTGTAGCAGCCGAAGTGGCCGATGGCGCCGACGCGGCGGCCGTGATAGATCGCGCCCACGGCCTGCGCGCAATCCTCGATCACCGGCAGGCCATGCACCTGCGCCGCGGCCATGATGGGATTCATGTCTGCGGGGTGGCCGTAGATGTGGACGACCATGATGGCGCGCGTGGAGTCCGTGATGCAGGCTTCGATTGCGTCGGGGTCGAGGTTGTACGTGCGCTCGTCTATGTCGGCGAAAACCGGGATCGCGTTCTGCTGAAGGATGCAGGAGACCGTCTGGCCCCAGGTGTAGGGCGAAACGATGACCTCGTCGCCCGCTTCGACGCCCGCCGCCATGACCGCGATGTGGAGCGCCGGGCCGCCGCCGCTGGTGGTCATGGCCAGGCTGGCGCCCATGAACTGCGCGAAGTTCTGCTCGAACTCGGCCACCGGCCCGCCGCCGACGAGCGAAGTCATGTAGTGATAGTCCTGGTTGGCCTTGCGCAGCGCGTCGTTGACCGCAGCAATCTCCTCTTCGCCGATGCGCGGCCAGGGGCCGGGTCGCAGCGTCACCGTCTTGTCACCACCCAACAGCGCCAGCTCAGCCATGATTTGAGAGCTCCCTATCGCGGCGCAGGCGTCGCGGCTGCGCGACGTGGCACGCGAGACGCTCGCGCTACTGTTCGCAGGCGAGACGCCCGCGCTACTGTTCGCAGGCGGGACGCCCGCGCTACTGTGCGCAGGCGGGACGCCCGCGCTACTGTGCGCAGGCGGGACTTGGCCGCCTCCAGCCGACGCCTGCCCCACCATTCATACGCGGGATGCCTGCACTATCACCGCCGCAGGTTGTAGAACACGCCCGCGCCGCCGTACTCGGCCAGCTCCCCGAGGTCCTCTTCGATGCGCAGCAGTTGGTTGTATTTCGCCACGCGGTCGGTGCGGCAGGGCGCGCCGGTCTTGATCTGCCCCGCGTTGGTAGCGACCGCGACGTCGGCGATGGTGGCATCCTCGGTCTCGCCCGAGCGGTGCGACACCACCGCGGTATATGACGCGCGCTTCGCGGTCTCGATCGCCGCCAGCGTCTCGGTCAAGGTGCCGATCTGATTGACCTTGATCAGGATGCTGTTGGCGACGCCCATCTCGATGCCCTTGCGCAGCCGCTCGACGTTGGTCACGAACAGGTCGTCGCCGACGATCTGCACGCGATTGCCCAGGCGCTGGGTCAGCAGCTTCCACGTGTCCCAATCGTCCTCCGCCAGGCCGTCCTCGATGGAGACGATCGGGTGCCTGCCGCATAGATCGGCGTAGAACTCCGCCATCTCGGCGCCCGAGCGCTGCTTGCCCTCGCCCTTGAAGACGTACTTGCCATTGGAGTAGAACTCGGTCGCCGCCGGATCGAGCGCAAGGGCGACGTCCGTGCCCGGGTCGTAGCCTGCTTTGACGATCGCATCCTCGATCACTTTCAGCGCCTCCTCGTTGGAGGCGAGGTTCGGGGCGAAGCCGCCCTCGTCGCCGATGGCGGTGCTGAGCTTCATGCCGCTGAGCACTTTCTTCAGCGCATGATAGACCTCGGCGCCCATGCGCAGGCCCTCGCCGAAGCTTTTCGCGCCCACGGGCATGATCATGAACTCCTGGATGTCGAGGTTGTTGTCGGCGTGCTTGCCGCCGTTGAGGATGTTCATCATCGGCACCGGCAGCCGGTGCGCCGCGACGCCGCCAATGTATTGGTAGAGCGGCAGCCCGAAATGCTCCGCCGCCGCTTTCGCCGCCGCCAGCGAAACGCCGAGGATGGCATTGGCGCCCAGCTTGCCCTTGTTGGGGGTGCCGTCGAGCCCGATCATCGCGCGGTCAATTGCCGCCTGATCCGAGACAGGCATGCCCTCCAGCTCGGGGGCGATGATCTCCATCACGTTCTCGACCGCCTTGAGGACGCCTTTGCCGTCGTAGCGCTGCTTGTCGTGGTCGCGGAGCTCCACCGCCTCGTGGGTGCCGGTGGAGGCGCCCGAGGGCACCGCCGCGCGCCCCAGCGAGCCGTCGTCCAGATAGACGTCAACCTCGACCGTGGGATTGCCGCGCGAATCCAGAATCTCCCGCGCCAGAATGCTCTCGATTTCCAACGGAGTGCTCCTTCCTTGGTGGCCTATGATGGCTGACGCGGTATTATAGCAGAGCGGCGGAGGGAATAGGAAGCGGGAAGCGGGGAACGGGAATCAGGAAGTGAGAACATCCCCTTCCGGGCGGCGCGTGTCGGAGACGGTGCGCGAGGAAGGAACGCTTCGGCGAGACGCCGCACGTGAGGATCGGGGCACCCGGGCCGACGAGGGACGCGGTCCGAAGACCGCGCCGCTCACAAGCGTTCGCCACGAGTCCGGCGGCATCAACCTGTCCCTTCCCGAGTGACTTCAATAGTATCGGCGTTGACAATGAACCTCCAACCTTCAAAGAACGGAGCAATCGCCGGTATATGGGCCGGCTCCCTAAAGGCGAACAGCAGCCCGAGATTACGATAGCATGTATCCGACCGATTCCGGAGCAACTTGATCCCACCCCTAGCAATCTCAGCAACCCTCGCGTCGTCGGCGCGGTTGAACCTTCGGCGAAGGCCAGGCAAGGAGGGCGGCCATAAGGTCTCTGGGATGATAGGTAACGGCGGGGGCATATGCAGAAGCCATCTGTAGAACAGCCTGTCGCGGTATACCCGCGTGAGAGCGAAGAAACAGAGCGCTTCGAGGCATAGGAGCGATCCCAACGTGGCCGCTAGAGTGGAGGGAGTAACACGATGATTGGGCTGGATAGCGACGTACGCGATAGGCCCCAAGATGCCCAGAATCACAACCGCCACCAATATGCGCGGCAGAACTGTCGAACGTGCCGAGCCGGGCGGGTTCACACTCTGTAGCAGACGCAAGATCACGAGTCCAGGGTTCAACCCGCCTGGAGAGGCAAGGGCCACAGTAAGCGCCTCGGTGAGCGTGCATCGCCACACTAGACGCTTCTTGAACCATCTATCCCTAGGGGCGGCCTCATTCGCTCCCTTCTCCCACGCCTGTAGGGATCCGCTGATTCCCAGCCATTTCGCGACAATGCTCGACCTCAAGGCAGCCTCCGCAAGCACCCGCGCCCACAGGACGCTGCGGCGGGGGTCACGCTCCGCCTGTCGAAGCATGATCGAGAAGAATGGGAACTGATCGCAACTGGACGCTACGATCTCAGGGAAATCCCGCACGAGGTCAATGCCGGAGATCTCGGCTAACCGGAACGCCACGACCGCATCGTGAGCGGCGCAGTAGGAGAGCAGCTTGCGCAGGCTCCTGTCGTGAGCTCGGACTAGTGAGGCGAGGAAGCGTTCAACGTCGATTCGGCCCCCTTCGACGGGGCCGTGCGCCGCACAGGAGTTGGCATCCTGCGCCACTAAGCTGAAAAGCTGGAGATCGCTCACCCAGTCCTCGTTCCACAGGTCCTCCGCCACGCTCGACAAGCGGGCGCGTTCGTTCTGGATGAACTTTGGCCATGACGGATGGTCATAGAGCTTCGTTTCAAAGAAACACCGAGCCAGTAACCTATTATCTTCCAGCGCGACCACGCTATTGAGGCCGGCAAGACGATCCACCGGCCTAAGAAGGCCGCACGCGAAGGGTATGACCTCAACTAGGCGCGAGCGCGCTTGCACGTCGGCGGCCGCGCGGAATTGCCTGTGGCAAGTGACCAGCACGTCCCAGCCATCCGCCTGGCCATCTACGGCTTCCTTTGCAGCTAGGAACTCGCAGAAAGTGAGGTGTATAAACCGGAAGGTCTGCTGCGGCCGCTCCTCCGCAATCAACCCAGTTTCCACCGCTAATTCCCGGAACAGTGCGTCGGCACTGTCAATGGGGCACCCGGCGACTTCGGCAGTGACCACCAGCGCTTGTGGCCAGTCCAGGGTGTTAGTGCTTTGCGTGGGGTCCAGTAGGTGCTCGTAAGCCAGTCTGCCCAGAATCCGCTCGCGCTGCTCGCGCACCTTCTTCGCCGCCGGCATCTGCCCTATCTGCTTCATGCGCCTCCGAATGATAAGCTCCTCGGTGACCTTCTCGTAGAACTCCGTTCTGGTCTCGGGCGCCAGCCCCTGGCCCGACGACTGATCTTCCGCCACGTACATTGCCAAGACTAGCGGATTCCGGCACATGTCTCTAAGCGTCGGGCGGTCCATTAGGTCCCTGTAGATTCTCTCGACGTTATCCTCAGGACGCTGAGCAAAAGGCCAGCGGTTCAAGAACTCATAAATGTCCGTTGGCGTAAATGGCCGGACGTGCAAGACCGTCGGGAACATGTCATCGAAATCTCTCCTCACCTGCTGGTGGAACTGCGTCCGCATTGTGATAACGATAACGTTCCTCTCGCTCAGTTTGGCAAGCTTGGCACTCAGGGCGTTGATCCCGTCTCGCATAGTGGTGTAATCGCTGCCCGATACCTCATCCAGGCCGTCTATACACCGCGTCATAAAGAATTGCGCATAAATGGCGTTCTTATGATACCATTGGCGCATGAAACGACTGACCATTGCCGAACCGGAGATGATGGTGCTGGGGCTGCAGGACGAGA
>Ga0315280_10001390_pt1 | contig 41893 bp, 38 predicted proteins | sample YL17G06_40_MG_FD_203697 | JGI IMG/M metagenome (GOLD analysis project Ga0315280, IMG submission 203697) | Sediment microbial communities from Yellowstone Lake, YNP, Wyoming, USA - YL17G06_40 | ecosystem: Environmental > Aquatic > Freshwater > Lake > Sediment | place: USA: Wyoming | collected...
ACGGCTTCAAGCAATTGTCCCAGCTCCTCAAATCCTATCCCAATCTGTTCGAGCTCAAGTTTCAGGATGAGTCCGGCCAGACAACTGTCTTTGTCCGGCTGAAAGACTGAAACATGCTGTTCCCGGATGCTAATCTGACCGGTTATTACTTCCCGTACGTTGTGAAGCAGATTAGTATTTAAGCAGCTTCTTCTTGTTCTGGATGGCGCCGAGAATCTCAGAGAATAATTTCTCAAGTTTGCGCTCATTGTAATCCGAAGTTTGAACGTTGACATCATTGCCAATGATTAAACACAATATGTTTTTCACATCCCGAGCATATTTGACCTCATCATAAATTTCTTTCAGAACCTTAAGGTGCTTTGTTTCCCCAACGCTTTGTTTCACTTTTCTAAGCCGATTTTTCGCAAGATACTTATGAAGTGCGGATCTCCACGCACAAGATCGAACATGGGGTACACTTTCAGAAAAACTAACCAGGCATCGTGCTCTGTTAAAGCCTTCTCAAGACAAGCAAAAACCTGCTCCTTTTCACCCAGAGCGGCATAAACTGTAGCAATGGAGACTGCCGGCACATAGGCTTGACCCGAGATTCTTAAGGCCTCAGCGAGCAATTTCCCGACTTCTTGCCTTTGGAGTAAAAGAGCATAGACATATGCGATACGGAGACTCATATCTACAGGATCTCCGCCAAGCTCCTCAGCCCTGCGAAATGACTTGATAGCTTCTTCATACTGCCCCATCTGGATATAAACCATCCCAAAATAATAATAATTGGCAAAATAGAAAGGATCCACCTCAAGCGCCGTCTTCAATTCTTCAAGGGCCTGATCATATTGACGGGCAAAGTAAAGAAGAGCCCCAACATCCGCATTAATTCTCGGAGAAAGCGGATCAAGCGTCCGCGCGAGTTTTATCTCCGCGATAGCCTCCTCATGTCGGCCCAAAGTTGATAAAAGCACAGCATACCATTGGTGGGCTGTTACATAGTTAGGTTTGATTCTAATAGCTTCTTTGTATTCTTTTTCTGAACCGGCAAAATCCCATTCATAGTTTCCCTTGATGATGGCTAATGACGCATGGGCTTCAGCGAGACCTGGATCTAATTCCTGAGCTTTTAAAGCTGCTATCCGTGCTTTAGGGAATGCCTTATCAGGTGCCCACATAAAATTGTCCCCAAGAAAGGCATAAGTATCGGCCAGTTCCGCATAGGCAAGCGCGAAGGTCGGGTCTTTTTCGATGGCCTTCTGGAAATACTCAACAGCCTTCTCTAAGTTTTTTTTGCCCATCTTATTCGAGAAGAACCGGCCCTGCAAATACAGATTGTACGCTTCCAGATTCCCGGAATAATTTCTGATGAGAGGAGTTTCTTTCTCGCCGGGCAGCTTGACCTTGAGGGTTTTGACAATTTCTTGGGTGATCTCGTCCTGGATGGCGAAGACATCCGCCATATTGCGGTCATACTGATTAGACCAGACAAGAGTCCCCTCTTTCACGTTGATGAGCTTAGCGGTGATTCGAAGTTTGTTCTCAATGACTTCGATGCTCGCTTCTAACAAATCGTTCACGCCCAACTTCCGTCCTATTTCGCTCTTGTCTTGGCTTTTGCCTTTGAATGAAAACGAGGAGGATCTTGCTGGCACCCAGAGATCTTCAATATTTTTCAGTGCGTTGATAAGTGTCTCTGCCATTCCATCGCCTAAATATTCATGATCTTTGGCCGGGCTTAAATCCTTAAAAGGAAGCACGGCAATGGATTGCCTTTCAGATGGGGGCGGAGGCGGGGCAGCTCCTTTTGAAGGTTTAAGGATAAGGCGCCAGAAAAAAACCCCAAGGATGATGACGGCAAGACTCACGGAGGCCGGGATAAGAAGCCTCTTCAAGTCAAATTTTCGCGTTATTTCTCTCGGAAACTTTCCTCTTATTTGTTTTAGAGTGATTGTCCTTTTTGGGGGAATGAAACGTTCTGTGGGCAGGACGCCTTTCCCGATTTTTTCCAGGCCGGAGCGCAGTTCTTCGGCAGTCTGGTACCTTTTTTTCTTGTCTTTCTCCAGGCATTTGAGAATCAGCCGGCTAAGGTCTTCAGGAATATGGGCTGCGAGCTCCTCAGGAATTTTGGGAATCTCACTTTTGTGTTTCATGCCAATGGCGGAAGGCGTATCGCCCTCAAATGGCACGCGTCCTGTCACCATTTCGTAGAGGATTATCCCAAGCGAATAGATATCGGACCGCTGGTCAGCGTCATCGCCCTCCGCCTGCTCCGGGCTCATGTATTCCGGGGACCCGATCAAGACTCCGGCGTCAGTGATTCCCTTGGGATAAAGAAGCCTGGCAATCCCAAAATCCAAAATCTTAGCTTTGCCTTCCTTATCGACCATGATGTTGCCCGGATTTAGGTCCCGATGGACGACTCCCAGCCGGTGCGCCTCAGCTAGTCCCTCGCATACCTGCCTCGCTATGGAAGTAGATTTCTCAATCGTCAGCCGCCCCATCTGTCTGATCAACTCTTTCAAATCCTGGCCTGGCACATATTCCATTGTGATGTAGTGCGTACCCTTCTCCTCATTGAGGTCGAACATCCGACCTACATTCTTGTGGACAATCTTGCGGGCGATTTTCAGTTCATTGCTGAACCGCTTTAAAGTCTCCTCGTCTTGAGCGATCTCAGGCTTGATGAGCTTGAGGGCCACTTCCCTGTTAAGCGCCTTGTCAAAAACTTTATAGACGCTTCCTAAACCGCCCTTGCCCAATTCAGCGATGACTTTGTAGCGTTCCCCCCACGTTGATCCTGCGGCCAAGACCTGGCGAGGAATTTCGAGGGGTTTAGTTTGAGATAAAGCGTTTTTTTTGGCGGGCTCAAGCCTTACCCCGCATTCAGCGCAGAATTGGGCTGATTCGGGATTCTCCATCTGACAATTGGGGCATTTGATCAGAATCATTGCCTTTACACCATTTTAGGCGAACAAATTTTATTGTGATTATAACATAATTGGGAGAACGTCCCTTAGTTGAAATTTAGAGGCGAGTTTAAGTTTATACTGATCTCATCCCTAAAAAGGGAGGATTATGTCGACAGGGCGGCAAATTTCCCCCACGGCGGCGCAGACTATCTGGAGCCTAAATTATTCGTCGTAACGCGCGGCTATCCCCGTTCCTGATTTTGCTTGGGGCCCTGGCAAATCAGAAAGCCGACTTTTGCGCTAAAGGCGCAAGAGCCTTACTCCTCCATCTCCTTGAACTGGCCCCACTTTTTGGTGAATAAGGTAAGGATAATCATTCCCAGGAGAAAGTGGGCGGCAAGAGTGAGCCAGGTATACTCAGGATGATTCTTTCCCTGAAAATAACCATAAAGCGAGGTATAGACAACGCCGCTTAAAGCGCCCCCGATCCCGAGGGCGAGGAAATTCGATCCCATGTAGAGTCCGGCTTTTTCCTTGGGCGCAATCCAGGTGATATATTCCTGGATTCGTGGCGAGGAAATCATCTCGCCTAAGGCAAAGAGCAGAATTCCAAGGAAGACCCATGATGCTGCGCCGATTTTCGCATAGCCCAAGAAAAGGAACCCAACAGCACCGACAAACAATCCAAAGAGAAAGGAGGGCACAGCCTTAAACCTTTCAAATATCCTCGAAACGAAAATCTGGAGGATCATCACAAGATAACCCGTATGGGAGATGGTTTCGCCGAGGAGCTTCCTCGTCCCGTTTTCATCAGCGCGGGAGAGGAAATTGGCCACGGCACTCCCCAGAACGCTCTTGATGTTCAGATACAATTTGGCTGTGTCGAGGCTCCTATCGACGTAGAGGGCGAGAAGGTTGAAGAACGCCCAGAAAGGAAGCCAGAAAAACACCCCTAAAAGAACAAGAAAAGCGGCAAATTTGACATCCGCTAAAGCTTCGCCCATGTCTTGAAACTTCTTTTTCAGCGTCACGCCCTCGATCTGTCTCTCCGGCTCCTTGTAGAAAAGGATGGTAATGAGCAGCATCAGGGCGATGGCAATGGCCGCAGCCAGGAAGGCATAATTCCAGGAAATCGCGCGAAGCTTACCAGCGATAAGTGGACCGAACGAAGCCCCCACATTGACCATGGCGTAAAAGATGCCAAAACCCAGGGTTTTGTTGGTCTTATCTGTGACAGCCCTCACTGTGCCTGAAATGAGCGGCTTGAAGATGCCGGCGGCAAGCCCGATGCTGAGCATGGTCAGGGCAATCCCGGAGAAGGATTGGGTCAGAAGCAGAAGAAGAATGGAGGGAAGATAGGCAAGATAGGAGACGATCAGGATTTTCTTGAACCCGAACCTGTCGGCAAAGGTGCCGGAGATGACGGGTATCACATAGGAGATCAGCAAAAAGAGGCTCTGGACAATGCCAAGCTGGGCTTTGCTATAGCCCAGGTACTCCATATATATTCCAAACCCCATGTAGATTCCGTAATAAGCAAACCGCTCGAGAATTTCGATGGAGTTAGCGACCCAAAAGACATTCGGGAAAGGCGTTCTTTTTGCCATCTTGCTCTCCTTTTTGCTATTTGCCTTGATAAGGCACGCCCTGGCTGATCCAGTCAGGAGCAGGCTCGCCCTTCAGATAATGGTCGAGGTACTGCTTCATTTTTATGGCGTAATCGAGCTTGTTGGGATATTTTTGGGGATGATGTCCCTCGCCGCGGTACTCCAGAAAAATGCAGTCCTTTCCCAGGCGCCTCATAGTCAAGTAGAGCTCAATCCCCTGCTCCCAAGGCACGGCGCCATCCTCATCCCCAAACATGAGCAGAAGCGGTGTGCGGATGCGGTCGGCGAAAAACACGGGTGAGTTTTCGATATAACGCTCCAAAGACTGCCAGAGACTCACTCCGATGCGGCTCTGGTCTTTTTCATACTGAAACTGCCGCGCCAGTCCGGATTCCCAGCGGATGCCATTGTAGGCGCTGGTCATGTTCGCCACTGCCGCTCCAGCTATCGCCGCCTGGAAAATATTGGTCTGGGTGATGATGAAGGCGGTCTCGTAGCCGCTCCATGAATGTCCGTGAAGGGCGATGGCCTTGGGGTCCGCTATTCCCATGTCAATGAGTTTTTGAACGCCCGGGACAAGGCACTTGGTCGCTGAAAGACCGGGCCGGCCGGTCTCGTAAACGATGTCAGGAAGGAAGAGCGCATAACCGTTGCTGGCATAAAACGGAAAACAGGGACGGTGGTTGATCACCACTTGGTTGAATTCGTAAAGACGCTGCGAAAATTTTTCGTAAAAATAAACGAGAACTGGATAGCGTTTGCCAGGCTCGTAGTTTCCCGGTTTGATGAGGACGCCTTGAAGAGCCAGGCCGTCCAGGCTCTGCCATTCGACCTGCTCTGCGCTTCCCCAGGCAAATTCTTTGATCTGCGGGTTGACATCGGAGATTTTACGGGGAGCAGAAAAATCAAGATCGCTCAACCAGATATCCGGAAATTCTTCGTAGCTTTCTCTCGTGAACAAGAGAACATCAGCCTTCCTCGCTTTAGCAACGAAAGTGCAGAGCTTTTTCTCCTCAACCCGGCGTTCTACTCCCACTTTAGCCGCATTGGCCGCATAGAACCCACTGAATTTCTCGTGATTGTGATAAGCGGAGAGCAGGAGTTTCTGGTCTCTTTTCAGGTAGTTATGCTCAGGGTCAAGCCTGATGACACGAAAAGTGAGTTCTGTTTTTCGGCCCGTGCCATCGGTCAGATTGACCGCTTCTTCCTTCGCTGTCGAAAATTTCCAGATGTCATACCTGTCATAAAGCAGGACAGCGCTCTCGTCTTCCAACCATCCCCCAATCCCGTGCGGCGATGGTTCCCCCGGCCTGTCATCCTCCTCATCATAGAAGGGAATTTTGAGCTCTGCGGTTAAGTTCCGAGTCGTTCCTGTCTTGGCGTCATAGAGACGCCAGTTTCGCTCCTCAAAATAGGCAACAAATCGGCCGTTTGGCGAGAGCGAGGGGCGTGTGCGCAGCCGCGAAATAATCTTCTTTTTCGCGCCTGTGGCTAAATCAACTAAATAAATATCATCGTAATTCCCATCCCAGCTGACTTCTTTGAGGTAAGGTACGCCAGAAAATCCGAGGGCCAGGCCGGGATTTTCGGGAGGCTCGACATCAGGCAACGTTTTATCCGCGAGGGGCACCATTTTTTTAGAATCGATGTGATAAACCGCAAGGTAAGTTTTTTCCTTGACCTGGGGCCAGATCTTTTTCTGGTGGGGAATAATCCTCGGGTCATTCCAATGCCAGACATCGACTTCTCTCTTGGCGAGGATTTGGTCGAGATTAAAAAGGTCGACTTCCGCCTTTTCCTCCTTATCTTCTTTTTCTTCAGGCTTTCCCATCTCGAACATATCTTTAGGCATGAGGCCGAAGAAGAGGCGTTTCCCATCTTTGGACCAGCTGACTTTATTTTTGGATGGGATAACCCAATCCTTAGGAATAGCCTCTGCGGAAACAGCCTGGACAGGTTTTTCCGTTTTGGCATCCCAAATCCAGAGTGAAGCTGTTCCCGCATTCCCCTTCCCATCTGCAACAGCGGTTAGATAAGCCAGACGGCTTCCCTCCTTTTCCCAAGTAAGCTGACCGTAGAGACCTCTCTCCACCCTGCTTACGACCTTTTCGGGCTGGCCTTCCTGGTTTAGTGCGCGGCAGAAAAGACCGTTGCCTTTTCCCTCTGGTTCCGCAAGAGCATAAGCGAAATAGCGGCCGGATTCATCAAACGCAAACGCGACCGCGTAAGGAATCTGCGTCTCTTTTCCTGAACCCAGGTGCCGGATAACCAGGGTGGTTCCCACTTCTTTCATCTTAGGCTTTGGCTGTTCTTTTTCCTTCTCCTTCTCTTCCTTCTTTTCCTCTTCTCTGAAAAATTGAAAGGCCAGCCAGGCCGAGTCATTGGAGAAGCTGAACTTCTCAACTTTCTCAATAAGACTGACCTCTCCTGCGCGAATCTCAAGAAGGGCCATTCCTGCCTTCGGTTTTTCCTTTTTCGCCCTTTCCATCTCAACCGCCTTTGGCTTAGCGACTGCGGCCAGCCAAAGGGAGTCTTTGGAAAAAACAGGCTTGCTTCCTCTCTCTATGATAAAAGTCTTTTCATCTTTGGTGCTCTGAACTTTAACCTCGCCATCTCCTCTATCGGGCTGAGCTGTGTATGCCACCCACTGCCCATTCTCGGAAATCACAATGTCCGAGATCGACCTGAATTTCATGATGTCCTGGAAGGTCAACGCCTTTCTGTTCTGCGAGAGCATTGGGTTAAAAGCCAGGAGCCCGGCCAAAAGGATGAATAACGGATAGAATTTAGAAATTCTTTTCATGCTGAAACCTCCTCCGGATTTGTTTCCTCAGTTTCACTTTACGGGTAGGTAATTTGGACTTTTTGGGCCTAAAAACATAAAAAATTTCCAGGAGGGAGCTTTATACCATACTCATATCTGGAATTCAAACGCATGCCGGATGTGCCTCTAAATGGAGAAGACATTGATATTATTGTCATTGCGACCGACCGAAGAAAACGCGGCGATTCGACGTAGTCGTCGCGAGACATCAAAGATGACCTTTCGGGTCAGATCGCCACGCTTCGCTCGCGACGACAGAATTTTAGGACGAATTTGACCATCTCTCCTTTTTTTTATACTATAGCGAAAAATGGTTAAGAAGCTTCCCCGCGATTTTTATGAGGTCCAAAGCCGGCAGCACGAGGGACGAACTCCAGGCTGTCGCCGCCCATGAGTTGGCCCACATCTCTCGCGGGGATGCTTTTTACGTGACTCTTGTTTGTTCGCTGGCTAATTTCCTTGAAAAAATTATGGCCGCCATGGAGCCGGAGAACAGCCCTCCGGCAGGCTGCGCCTCCTCTTGAGGTGACTGAGGAAAAGGTCACCCCTCAAGGAAGTAAAGTCTGGCTCATTCAGGACCCCGCCGGAAAGCGGCAAGAAAAGATATCTTTTTCAAAGTCACATCCTTGATTTGAGGATGATTTTTATGTCTTACTTGATCAGCGGAAAAACAGTTAGGCGAAGCCGCGCGCAACCCATGGGAATCAACGTAATATCTTCGACATGCTCGGACGAAGCGACTGGCCCGGGAGGCATCTTCGCGACCATTTTTCCTTCTGTCTTCCATTCTGGAATCCGCTTCGCTTTTGCTTTCAAAACAACGGGAGCGGCTTCAGGCTCGAAAGGCTGATAGGCCGGCGCTTTCTGGCTCGATAGAGAAATCGATGCCTCAGGACGGGAAGGCTCAATGACCAGGCCGTAATTCCAGTGAGTTGATGGAAGAATTTCATAGGCAGGCCACATGTCAGTGCCGCCGTAGCGCTTCCACTCTTCGCCGATTTTTAGAGAATACCATAAGGGGCCGCGCCGCACAGAGACAGAATTGCCGATTTTCTTCCATTGCTTGACTGTGATCTTTGGGGAAAATGAGAGCCTCACTTGATCGCCGTTCTGCCATTTTCTGGTGATGACGGCATAATGGTCCGGACGGAGCTCAGTCATTTGTTCTTCCCCGTTGATGAAGAGCGCGGTTTCATCAGACCAGTCAGGAATTCTAAGGTAAAGAGGAAACTCGACAGAAGAATCTACCCAGACCGTAAAATCGATGAAATCGGCGAAGGGATACCAGGTGTCCTCGGAAATACGGACTTCTGCGCCGTCGGCCACTTTTGCCTTCACTTCTGATGGAGCGTAGAGTGCGGCCGCCAGGCCGTTGTCTGCGGTGGCCAGCCAGAGATGCTCGACGAAGTAAGGCCAGCCGAAAGCCACGTTGTGCTGGCAGCAGCGGTAAGACCACGGGTCATAGGAGACAAGCGTCCCATCATTCTGGAAGTCGTGCTCGCCGGAGCTATCGCACGAGATGAGGTTAGGTGCAGTCAGGTAATGGAGACCTTTGAGGTCGGGCGTCATCGAGGCAGGGAGAGAGTTGAAGGCAATCTCCTCACATCTTTCGGCGTAACGCGTCTCCCCTGTTATTTTAAGGAGGGCTTCATCAGAGTTCATGAATTCGACGATCGAGCAGGTCTCAGCTCCCTGGCGCGGGTCTGTATATCCAGGACGGATGTTCTCGTCGGCTCCAAACATGCCACCCGGCTGCTGGCCGTATTCTGCCATGAGCAGCCGATAATTTTTTTCCACGATATCAATATATTTCTTATCTTTGCCCTGTTGATAATAAACGCCGGGATAGCGGATCCCCATCGTGATATTGACCCCATGGTAAAAAGAGCTGACCTCCCAGTTTTTGTCTCTCTGCGGGTTGATAATATCGGTCTCCCAATCGGACGTCCGCTCATAGAGACGGCGGCCCAATTCGAGAAGAAAACTTTCTCCTGTTCGGTTATAGAGCCAGTAAACGCTTTCGAGGTTCTCTCCGCCGCGGAGCTTCTGCCAGCTTTCTGGCAGCAACTCGACCGCAGGAAGGTTGTGCTCGAAACGAAAATAACGGGTCAGGAACGGGATGACGCGCTCATCCCCTGTGGCCTCATAGAGACTCTGCATGGCCGCGAGGACGAGCATGTTGGGCCAGAGGTCGCGATTCTTCTTGTTCTCGGGCGGGCCGAAATACCCGTCTTCTTGCTGGCTGCGGAAGGCCAAGGTCAGCCATTTGTTAGCTGTAGCAATGATCTCAGGATCTTTAAGGATATAGCCCAAATCCCCATATCCTTTAAGCCAGTAAGGCATTTCCTCCCAGCCGCGACCTTTTTGAGTTATCCAACCGCTGTCTTCCTTTAGAAATTTGCTTATCTCCGAAAGGCGGCCGGTGAATCCGTTCCGCATCAATTGGACCTGGCTCAAGAGCCATCCTTTTGGTTCGATATTCCCGATAGGGAGCTTAACGAGCGGACTTGGGAGAAGGGGCGGACGATTCGAAATATAGTGTTCATTAATATTTGAAACGGGAGGCGTTTTGACCAATGTCACTTGGCTGGTCATGGCTTGATCTCCTGCCTTGGTATTCAAAAAAACAGACATGATGGGGATGAATAGAATGCAGGAGATTATGGCCTTTATTTTGTTTTCTCCTTCGAACCGAATCGATTTTTCAAGAGAGTCAATGCAAGCGGGTTCCGAGTTCCTTATCCACGAGAGAGCTGGCGACGACATTCGCTACCCGGCTGCGCATCGCCATAATGGCGCCTTTGTCGTCCGGGTGGACACGGTTGGTGAGAAAAATAATAAATATGTCGGTTTCCGGGTCAATCCAGATCGAAGTCCCAGTGTAGCCTGTGTGACCATAAGAATGAGGCCCAAAGAGGTCGCCTCCGTTCGCGCTGTAGGAAGAAGCCAGATCCCATCCGAGGCCGCGGCCCGCAAATGAGACTTTCTCCCAAACGGATGTCATCCTGGCTACAGTGATGGGGCTCAGGATCCTAACGCCTTTGTGTTCACCTTTGTTGAGCATCATCTGGGCAAAAATGGCCAGATCATCCGCCGTTGAGAAGAGACCGGCATTGCCCGAAATCCCTCCCTGCAGCCGTGCTAAGGGATCATGAACAACTCCGACCAAGGGCTTCCCTTCGATGACCTCTGTCGGGACGCAGATATTGTGGTATTTCTCCGGAGGCTTATAAAAAGTGTGCTTCATCTGGAGGGGATTGAAAATATGCTTCTCGGAGAATTCAGCGATGTTCTGGCCTGTGACCTTTTTCAAGATGTGAGCCAGGGTGATATAACCCAGGCAACTGTAGTGAAAAGCCGAACCCGGCGGGTCAGTTTTTTTAAGCTGAGCGATGTGGCTGATGAGCTGCTCCGTCGAGCAAGGTCTTCCGTACGTTTTTTCAACTTCTGCAGCGTCCGTATAAGGCGGGAGGCCCGAAGTGTGAGTCAAAAGATGCCAAAGCCTGGCGTCGTCTCCAGGTTTTCCGCTATCATCCATATAAACGGCGAATCCAGGAATATAATCTTTGACCTTTTCTTCAAGACTCACCCTTCCTTGCTCTACCAGAATCATGATCGATGTCGCTGTGGCGATGGGCTTGGTGAGAGAGGCCAAGTCAAAGATCATCGTCTCGTCCATCGGCCGGCGCTGGGGCACCCACTGGCTTTTCCCATAAGCTTTCCGGAAAACAATTTTTCCTTTCCTCCCCACCAACATGACGGCTCCGGGAAAATCCTTCCGGGCTATGGCCTCATTGAGGATTCCATCGAGCAAATGGAGATGCTTGCCCGACATGCCGACTTCCTCCGGCTTTGTGATTCCTCCCGACTCAATGCCGCAGTGGGAGAGCAAAAAGAGGATTAAGGAAAAGCCAATTCCTTTTATTAATCCGGTTTTCATCTCAAACCTCTTATCGCAAGATATCATTTCTTAGGCAGAGTTGGAAGTCAAGAGAAGAGGCGTTTTCTCTTGTTTATGGAGGATAACTGGCTCCCCTTTTTACTCCAGTTTTTTCCTGAATCTGAAGACGCTAAGCGCAAGAATGGCCAGCCCGAAGACGAGCAAAGCTATTGTCTCGTCCCACAAAGCTTCAAACCCTGCCGCTCTCAAAAATAGCCCCCGGATAATCACTAAAAAATACCGCAGCGGCACAACATAAGTCAGAAGCTGAATCAATTTGGGCATGTTTTCGATCGGAAAGACAAACCCCGAGAGGATGATCATAGGGATGATAAAAAACACCGCGGTCAGCATCGCCTGCTGCTGGTTTCTCGAGATGGTGGAAATGAAAAGCCCCAACCCCAGGGTTGTCAGCATGAAAACGGGGGCAAGCGCAAAGAGAAGCCCGACGCTGCCTTTGACCGGGACATGGAACCAGTAGGTTGCTACGACAACCACTAAGACAATATTGATCAGGCCGAGAATGAAAAAGGGCAAAAGCTTGCCCAGAATGAGTTCATATGGCTTGATGGGTGTGACGATAAGCTGCTCCATGGTGCCCAGTTCTTTCTCCCTGACAATCCCGAGTGATGTCAGCACCATCGTCATGACCATCAGCAACATCGCCAGCACACCCGGCACCATGAAATTGCGGCTTTTGAGCTCCGGGTTGTACCAGACCCGGAATTGAGCGTTGACGGCCGGAAGACGCTCTCTCCTGGCCGATTGCCCAAGCCTCTCCAGCAGAATTTCGCGGGAATATTTGGCCACGATCATCGAAGCATAGTTCAACCCGATGATGGCCGACTGGCTTTCAGCGCCGTCGACGACGATCTGAACTCGGACAGGCTTGTGGCCGGCCAATCGAGTTCCCATGCTCCTGGGGATAATCAGGGCCATGGTCGCTTTTCCATTGTTAATGTACTCGTCCACACTTTCCGACTCGCTAACTACCCCTTTGAGTGAGAAATACCCGGAATTCGTGAATTGAGAGATAAATTCCCGGCTGACCGCGGTCCTGTCAAGGTCGCAAAAAATGGTCGGGATATTCTTAACGTCGAGATTGGCGGCGTATCCGAGGAGCACGAGCTGGACGACAGGAGAGATAAAGATGATGGGGAACATCCGCGGGTCTCTCCTTAACTGCGTTAATTCTTTCCTGATGAGGTGCAAAATCTTTCTCATTCTGCTATTCCTGCTTGTTGATTTTGGCCAAACGCACTGAACTGGCGACTATGGTCAATACGGCAAAAAGCAAAAGCATGGCCATCTGGCTCCAGAAGGCGCTCAGACCAACTCCTTTCAACATGATGCTCCTCAAGATGACCAGAAAATATTTTGCCGGAATGAAATAGGTGACGACCTGGATTGCCACGGGCATATTTCTTATGGGAAAGATAAACCCGGACAGGACAAAAGTGGGCAACATCGTCGTAACGACAGCGATGATAAAGGCCGCCTGCTGGGTGCGGGCGATCGTTGAGATCAGAAGTCCAATCCCGAGTCCGGCAACAAGAAAAAAAATCATCCCGAGGAGAAGATAGAGATAGTGGCCCTTTATGGAAACATCGAACAAGATATAGGCAAAGAGCAGGACGAAATGCGAGGCGGCAAGAGAGATGAAAACGTACGGAATTGTTTTTCCGATGATCAGTTCCATCGGCCGAACGGGAGAGACAATGATTTGCTCGATGGTCCCACGCTCTCTTTCCCTGACCACAGAGAGAGAAGTGGATACCACGACAGTGATCATCAGGATGAAAGCCATGAGACCGGGGACGAGGAAGCGGGCGCTTCGCAGGTCGGGATTGAACCAGACCCTCGGGTGATAATCGATGGGAAACAATGGGCCCTGTCTTCCTATTTTCATCATTGCTTTTAAAATAATGTCATTTGAATAGCTCTGCGCAATCGCATTCACGTATCCTATGGCCGTGCCGGCCACGGTCGTCTCCTCCCCATCGAGAATGATTTGAACAGAGGCTTCTCTCCCGTTGAGCAGCGACTTGGAAAAGTCCGGAGGAATCACCAGGGCGGCCTGCACCCGTCCTTCGCTCAGCAGTTTATCGATTTCTCCCTCGTTCCGGAGGTCATACTTGAGGTCGAAGTATTCGCTGTGGAGAAACCTTTGGCAGAAATCGCGGCTTCTCTGGCTCTTTTCCTGGTCGAAGACAGCCAAGGAGAGATGTTTCACGTCAAAATTCAGGGCATAGCCATACATAATCAGGAGAAAGGCCGGCATGACCAGCAGCATGCCGAGAGTTCGTTTGTCCCGGGCTATCTGCCGCAATTCTTTTTTGGCCACCGGCTTAAGACACTCGAACATTCTCTGATCCTCAGGTCTCTCCTGTTTGCGGATGCGTTTTCTCTTCGATGAGATGAAGGAAAGCGTCCTCGAGCGACGCCGCGATCCGGTCGATTCGCTTGACGACGATATTATTTTTCAAAAGCGCAGCAGTGATGCGGGAACGGCCCTCTGCTTCATCGGCCACGCTGACATGGAGATAAGTCCCGAAAACGGATGTTTCGATGACCCAGTCCGCCATCTGCAGGAGTTCCATGGCCTTGATGGCCTCGTCACACTCCACTTCGAGGATGGGGTGCTGGAGGCATGTGTCTTTTAGGTCTTCAGGGCTTCCTCCGGCAATGAGTGATCCCGCATGCATGAGCATAATGCGGTGGCAATATTCCGCTTCGTCGAGATAATGAGTTGTCACAAAGACCGTGACGCCGCTCTCAGAGAGCCGGCTGATCAAATCCCAGAATTTCCGTCGCGAAACTGGATCCACCCCTCCCGTCGGCTCATCCAGAAAAACAATTCTCGGCTCGTGAAGCAGGGCGCAGCCCAGAGCCAAGCGTTGCTTCCAGCCGACAGCAAGATCCCTGGCCAAGGCCTTCTTCCTGCCTCCGAGGCCGGCCATCTCCAGCGCCCAGGATATCTTTGGTTTGAGCTGCGGCCGCGATAAACCATAAACGCCGCCGAAAAAGCGGATATTCTCCTCCACGGTGAGGTCCTCATACAGGGAAAATTTTTGGGACATGTAGCCGATCGTCTCTTTGACTTTTTCCGATTGAGTGACGATGTCGTAGCCTCCGACTTTGGCTTTCCCTGAAGACGGCCGGAGCAGACCGCAAAGCATGCGGATGGTTGTCGATTTGCCCGCTCCGTTAGCGCCCAGGAATCCAAAAATCTCTCCTTTCTTAACGCTGAAACTGACATCGTTGACAGCCACAAACTGGCCGAACTTTTTGGTCAGACTGAAGACTTCGATCGAGTTTTTTGAGTTTTGTTCAAGCATGGACATTGGTCAAGGATGAATCTCTGGTCAAGGCAATGAAAACATTCTCGAGTGAAGGCGGGACCTCCCGCCAATGTTCAATGCCGATTCCTTCTTCGGCAAGCCGCCTATAGACGGCTGGGAAATCTTTCTCTTTGTCCTGCACAACGATATGAAGCCTGTCGCCGAAAACTTGCACTTCAGGAGGAGGAGTCATATTTTTCAAGACTCGGGCAGCTTTTCTCGCGTCTCGAGAGATGACTTCGATAATCGTCCCTTTCATCAGGGATTTCACGGCTTGAGGCCTGTCGATGATCAGAAAAGACCCTTGGTGCATGAGAGCGACACGCGATCCCCGTTCGGCTTCATCCAGGTAGGGCGTTGTCATTAGAATGGTAATCCCCGCCTGAAGCAGTCGGAAGAGAATCTTCCAGAAGTCCCGGCGCGAGACGGGGTCCACTCCGGTCGTCGGCTCGTCAAGAAAAAGAATATGCGGCGTGTGGATCAGCGTGCAGGCAAGCGCGAGTTTCTGTTTCATCCCGCCGGAAAGCCTTTCGGCCAGGCGACGCCGAAATGGTTTGAGCCGCGTAAAATCCAGCAGTTCTTCTCGCCTGTCTCCGTAATTCTTCACCTGATGGATCTCAGCAATGAATTCGATGTTTTCATCCACCGTCAAATCGCCGTAGAGGGTGAACCTTTGGGAAAGATAGCCGATGTGCTTTTTGATGGCGGCAATATCTTTGCCCAGGTCGTAGCCCATGATTTGGACGCTCCCGGAGTCCGGTTTGGCGATTCCGCAGAGCATCCGAATCGTGGTTGTTTTTCCTGCGCCATCCGGTCCGACAATGCAGAACAACTCTCCCTTGTTCAGAGAGAAATGAAGGTTGCTCGCAGCCTTTATTTCTCCATAAGTCTTGGTCAATCCCAGGACATTTATCACAGGATCAGGCACTAATATCGCTCCCTATTGTGTTACCTCGATTTGGATGAGGGCATCGGCAGGCATGCCCGGTTTAAGGATGTTTTCTCGGTTGGGGATAGATATCTTGACTCTATAGACAAGTTTCACTCTTTCCTCTTTGGTCTGGATATTCTTGGGCGTGAATTCAGCCTCGGGCGATATAAAAATCACTTTTCCGAGAAAAGCGCGGCCGGGATAGGAATCTATCCTTACTTCGGCCTGTTGGCCCAGACGGATCTTTCCGAGCTCTGTCTCAGTGATGTAGATATTGAGGTGGACCGAAGCGAGGTCGGCAATAGTCAGGAGAGGTGTGCCTGGCCCCACAAACTCTCCCGCCTCGACAGCCTTATGGGTGATGATGCCGGATGTCGGCGAAATGATAGTCGAATCGGCGATCGTTTTCTTAAACAAATCTCGCGCCGCTATCGCTTGATCGAGCCTGGCCTGGGCTGATTTTATTTCCTCTGGCCTGGCGTATTTTCTCCATTTTTGCAGGGCTTGCTGGGCCGCCTCGTATTGGGCTCGGGCAACCGTGTGCCGGGCCTCGGCATCTTGATTCTGTTTAGCGGTCGCGCTTTGCTTCTCGTAAAGATTTCGGATGCGCTCCCTGTCCTCTCGGGCTATCTGGAGGTTCGCCTCTGCCTGCTTTAAGGCTTCCTCGGCCTGCCGGATATCTTCGCCCCTGGCGCCTTTGATGAGCAGCTGAAGCTGAGACTCGGCCAGGTCAACGCCGGCCTGAGCCTGCCTGAGCTGGATCTCCAAAGAAGAGCTGTCGATGACCGCCAGAGTATCCCCCTCTTTGACTGCGCTTCCCTCATCGATGAACAGCTTTTCGACCTGGCCGCTCGTTTTGGAGGAGACGGTCACCTCGACCGCCTCGATTGTGCCTGAGGCCGAAATGACACCGGCATTCTTTTTGTTTTGACATGAAATTAACAATAGCGTCGAGAAAACAACGATCGACCATATTGAAATGCTTGAATGAGATATTTTCTTTCTCATGAATTACTCCATGGGGGTTTCGTCTTGAGACCGCTTAGGCGCGTGATATTATGGATATTGACCCTTTGGACAAGCATCTGGCCTCCGGCGGGCTGAAGCTGGATTTTTTTGACGATATCCATGCCCTCGATCACCCGTCCGAATGCCGCAAATCCTTGGCCGTCGGGGTTTCGCTTCCCGCCAAAATCAAGCTCCGGCTGGTCGACATACTGCAGGAAGTTAGCTGCCGTGATGGGGGCTTGTTTTTCATAAACTTCAACCTTGATATCCCCCAGGTCTGTCTTGATCAGAACCTCAGGGTCCGCAGTTCGAGCCGATGCCGAATTAAGTGCTAAGGCTGTCATGAACAAAATCTTTAGCCGGATGGTTTTCATATTCGCCTCTCTTTTTTCAAAGAGAAGAATAACAATGAATATCGCTCAGAGTCAAACCGATGAAAATCTTGGCTTTCGATCTTTCATGCCTATAGAAGGGGAGGTCACTGAAAAAATTAGCCTTTTTGCTCGCTTTGGCAGTATTTTGCTGGATAAGCCATCTTTATGACGGCTGAGATTCCTGGCTCTCTGCGCAACCTGATCAAGAATATCGTCATTCCCTGTCAATCGCCGCCCTCTCTGTGTCTTTCCTCTCCCGGAAATCCCTCAGGACTTCCCGGAGGTGACGGGGAATCCAGAAAAAAGCCTTACTCAGAGTAGGAAGGTTGTAGGCTGCCTGGATGGCAGCGAGAGGAGGGAAAAGCCTCTTGAAGACAAAAATAATTTTTTTTATAAGCCCGGCCTGCCTTTTCAACTCAGCCCCTGCTTCTTCAGAATTTGCGAAACCAATAGAAGCGGAAAGTTCAAGCTTTTTCTTTTTCAAAATATCCAGATTCCCGGGCAACGGCTCAACTTGAAAAAGAAAAGCTTCAGGCGGGAGGTCCAGCAATTGCGGAAGTGCCGCCGAGAAAGAGACAAACTCCTCCCTCAGCCCGGCGAGATCGAGCAGGCGCTCAAGTTCTTTCCGGTCCAATTCATCCTTGAGCAAAAAAAGCTTCCCGGCAAAATCAAGATAATGTTTGAGAGAAACAGAAGCCCTATGCTCTAAAAAATGGGCGACTTCAAAGGCAAGTTGAGCTTCAAGAGACATCACAGGAAACTCAGTCTCCTCCAGCCTAACCCGCTCCTTTTTTTCCCAGACAGATTTTAAAAAGCGCTTCTTGTTTTTCATAAAATGATAGAGGTTGAAATGGAGCTCGAGATAAATTCCAAGCGTTTCATGGGCAAAGATAACGTGATGAAGGCGGATGAATCCCTGCCTCCGGCATCCCAGGGAAAAAGCGATGTCGCTGAGGGCCTTGAGGTCTTTTTTGCGGCAGAGAATATCAAGGTCAGTCATCGCCCTCAAGCCGGTATCTTTATAAACGAGGGCCAGGGCAGCCGGGCCTTTGAGGACGATAACAGGAATATCGTTATGCCTGCACTCCCCCAACAGGCGCGCCAGCAGGGAAATAATCTCGCTGTTCAGGATGAGATTGCTGTAATAAGCCCCTTCCCACTCTCTGAGGAGTTGCTCCGGGATGAGTTCTCCGGGAAACCATTTTTTCTTGACCAGAAGGTAAACGAGAGCCTCAAGGTTATGATAATAAGCCATTTTCCCCAAAACATCCCAGTTTAAACCCGGGGGGAAAGAAAAATCATTTCTTAAGCCAGCGCCGGATACTCCTCTGAGCCAGCGGCCGCAGGCCAGGAAGAGAAGATTCAGGCACAGCTTTTTTTCTTTCTCGGACGGAAGAGACATCGCCTCTCGGATCATTTTATACCATAAGATGAGGAGAATTTAAAACCCGTCTTCTTCCTCAGGTTGACATCCCCATCCCCCTCTGTTATAAACTCCTCATCGCAGAAAACCGGAGAGAGAATAAGGAAAAAGATGGCCCCTTCCCAACCCCAAAATCCATATTTCCAGCGTCTGGAAAAGGCCAGGATAAAAAAAGTCGGGGACGATCTAGCCCTCTATGTCCCCGAGCAGAGAGCCATCCATGTCTTAAACCAGACTGCCCTCTTTATCTGGGAGTGCCTCAGAGAACCCGCTACCTTAGAAGAGCTCCTTTTCATGCTCACCGAAGCCTTTGAAGGCGAGAAAAAAGCCATGGAAAAGGACCTCGGGGAAACTATTGACCTTCTCCTTAAAAACGGCCTTGTCCGAAGAGTCGAATGAGAACTTTCTTCTTTTCTTTCCCCCGGATGAACATCTCCTTAAGCCTTCCTGAAGAGGTGGAGGGCATTATCCTCCCTTCTTTCTCCCATTCTCTCAGGCCGGGCCGGATTTCCCCGCTGCATCACCGCTACGAAATAACCCCCCGCTCAAAATATCTTGACCTCTATAAAGACAAAAAATTCCTGAGGAGTTTTAAGAGCACCCTTGAGCTCCTGACAGGTCTGGAAGACAACATCGAAAGTCTCCTGATTAAGAGCTGCAGGGAATGGGTAGCCTTCCATGCCGGTTGCGTTGGAGCACGAAATTTTGCCTGCCTGATAGCCGGAAAGCCAGAATCCGGGAAAACGACGACTACCTTTAACCTGGTTGAAATGGGGAAGGCTTTCCTCTGCGAGGAGATCACTCCCGTTGACCCAAAGAGCCGGTTCGTCCACCCTTTCCCTCTCGCTCTCTCCATGAGCAGCCGCTTTGCCCGGGAATTCCAGTCTCTTTTTCCTGTGAAAAGGGGAAGCTTAGAGGACGCAGGCTGGAAGCTCTCAAGGTATGTGCCACACCGGGCGACAAAATCGCCTGTCCCCCTGCGGATGATCATCCTTCCTTCTTACAACCCTTCCTTCTCGCCTGAAATTGTCCCTCTTTCCCCCGGCGAAGCTTTACCCGAGATCCTCGAATGCTGCTTCCCTCCCAATATAGACGAAGAGAAATTCTTCGATTCAGTCATCCGCATCATCACCCGATGCAGAATTTTCCGCCTCCGCACTAACGGAATTGCGGAAACAAGGATTCTGCTCAGGCGGCTTTTCGCCGCCTCTCCGCTTCAGGCCTGAGAATCAAAACCCAACTTCAATGATGGTGGGCTCTGGTGTCTGGAGGATGAAGGTCATGGTCTGGCCTCCTACCGCTGCCAAAAGCAACGACCTGCTAACATCAAAGGTTAAGATGGGTTGATAGTCAGTGCTCGCGGTGACAGTGATGGGACCGATGTCCCATGTCTTGACGACTTCCGCGCCCAGCGCGCCCCAATCGGAATTTCGGACTGTGCATTCCTGAGCCGGCCCGGTTGCTGAGCCAAGGCTCGCTGTATCATCGTTGAGTGTCGTGCTCGTCGTATAATAGGTCGTCCCGCCATAGTTCAGCTGCCCTTTAAAAGTAAATGAGTTCAAAAAGGTCGCCCTCAATTGAGAATAAGTCGCCGGAGGAAACGTGAGATTGGCTATTCCAGGAAAATCACCGGGGTTGCTGACAAGGTCAAGCTGGGATGAACCGGAAAAAAGCGCAATCCATGCGGTTCCATTATAGACTTCAACCCTTGTCACCGTCACTTTAAATGTCGAGGGAGCACCTACGACCACCGGAACTACAGCTGCTGGCCTGGTCTGAGCTGAGGCCATAAAAATGATGGCCCAAAGGATAAAGATTAAAGCGATAAAACAGGATTTCTTGCTCATCGAAATCTCCTTCCTTTTTATCCCGGCCGAGATCATCTTCGATTCTGAGACGAAGTGGGGACCGAAGTGCCGCCCCGAAGCGTAAACTTTCCTGCGCCGGTTGCCTGGGCATAAGCATTCTTCCCGCCAAAAAAACTCCTGATCGAAGGCTTCCTGTAGGAAAGAGAAGCAGCTCCTGCGGTGACCGCAAGCCAGGCTAAAGACCTTTTGATAGCCTTCTTGCAGAAATCCCGGCGAGCTATAGGGACAGTTTTCTGTTCCGGGATCGCCTGCGATTTTTTCTCTTCCATGTCACCTCCTTTTTGTTCCCGATTTTCTTTCGAATATACTCCCCGCTAAAATATTTTGTCAAGTGAAAGAAACGAAAAAAAGCAGCGCGTCGGAGATGTCATCCTGACTTCGATCTTCATCAATCAAGGGAGGATGGCGTAAACCCGGGCCGGTGCGCCAGTGCCCTCTTTAATGAGCATCGGGATGACATAAAGGGTGGCTCCGCGAGCCGGGAGCATATCCAGATGGGCGATATTTTCCAGGCCGAGCCTATTGGCGGCAAGAAGAATTTGATGGACTTTAAAGTCTTTGGATTTTCCGCAGTCGATGCTTGGAGTATCAATGGCAATTCCCCTGATGTTTCTATCTTTCAACAAAAATTCAACGGCTTCAGTTGAAAATCCGGGGAAGCTGAGTTCGGCAATCGCCTCTGCTCCAGTTTTTTCTGTTCCTAAAACCTTCTTTTTGTCGGGATAATATCGAGTTCCGATTCCCGTATACATGATGACCCAGGCCTCATCAGGTATTTCTTGATATTTCCTTTCCCAGTCCCTGATATCGGCAGTGGAAAGAAGATAATCGCGATTCTTTTCGCATTTTTCGCTGACATCAATTTTTACAGCCGGCCCGATCCATTCCAGGAGAGGAATCTGGTCGATAGTCCGGCCATTTTGAGCAAAATGGATGGGAGCATCGACGTGTGTCCCCCCGTGCTCTGAAGCGCTGAATTCATTGGAAGCATACCACCACCCGCCTTTAGAGATTCCCCACGAGACTTTGTCCAGATTAAAAGGCTTTGCCGTCGGCCAATAGATGGAGCTTTGGTCAAACGCATAGGTCATATCCAGCAATTTATCTTTGAAAACCTGGCCTGGTCGAGCCGTGAGGAAAACCGAAATGAGGGAGACTGTCAAGGCAAATTTTTTTAGAAAAAGTTTCATTCCCTCCTCCTCTCCCATTATTTTATAATTCCCGGGATAAAGAATTCGCGTGCTTATTTTTTTTCTGCCGGTGCTTCCTTCAGGCGATATTTCTCGAACCAGGCCATGAGATAAAGTTGCTGCGTCAGTCGGTGGGACGGTCGTCTCCAGCCATGGTATTCCTCGGGCATGCGCACAAGAAGAGTGTCTTTTTTAAGCATCTTCAGCGCCCTGTAATATTCTTCGCTCTGGCCGATGGGAGTTCTCAAGTCTGCCTCTCCGGTCATGACCATGGTGGGAGTTGTGACGTTGGCCACGTAATTGAGGGGCGAGCGAAGCGCATATTCCCCAGGATCCTCCCAGGGATATTTCTTAAACTGCCTGTACCACATGTGCCCGTCTGTCGTCCCGACAAAAGAATGCCAGTTTATGACCGGCCTCATCGAGACTGCGGCACGAAAACGGTTGGTGTGGCCGACGATCCAGGCCGTCAGCACTCCTCCCCCGCTCCCGCCGCAGACAAAGAGATTATCCTTGTCGATAAAGCCTTTGGCTATGGCGGCATCCACACCTGCCATCAGGTCGTCGTAGTCTTTGCCTGGATAAGAATATTGAATGCCGTTGACAAAGTCCTGTCCGTAACCTGTGCTTCCCCGCGGGTTGGTGTAGAGAACAGCGTAGCCGTTAGCAGCAAAGTTTTGCCACTCCCAGTTGAAGCCGACCGTATACATGGCCCAGGGCCCGCCGTGAATCCAGAGAAGCAGGGGATATTTTTTGGAAGCGTCGAATTCAGCCGGCTTGATGAGCCAGCCCTGAATATCCCATCCATCGGCTGACTTGAACCTCAACTCTTCGACCTCACCGAGTTTGATACCGGCAAGTACATCATCATTAACGTCAGCCAGTGTCTTGATGCCGGAAGGCTTGAGCAAATTGAATGTCACCAGGTAGCCGGGGCGGTGAAAAGTCGAAAGGACCGCCGCGACCTGTCCTGTTTTGGAAATTGATGTCCCGGTAAGGTATTGTACACCTTCAGTGATCTTTTTAATCTTCCCGTCGAGTGAGATAAAATAGAGATTGGATTCTCCTCTCTCCGCCATCAAATAATAGACGCCTGAGCCGTCGGCAGCCCAGATGATATCAGAAGGAGAGTTAGGAAGATTTCCTGCGAGAAGCTTTTTATTGGCCCCATTCGGGTCCATAAGATAGATGTCCTCAAGATGGCTGGTGTAATTCTTATCATTATAGCCGGTATAGGCAATCCATTTTCCGTCCGGTGAGATGCGAGGGCCTCGGTCGGGACCTTTTCTATCCGTGAGGGCTTTAACGTCGAGAGTTTTGAGGTCAACGGAATAGATTTCCGAATCCCCATTCTGATATTCGGGTTCGGGTTTGCGGATTGCTGTGAAATAGATTTTCTGGCCGTCTCCTGACCAATTGGGATCGCCGTAAGAATAATCGCCCGAGGTTATTTGACGTGGTGTTCCTCCCATCTCGGCGTCGATGACGAAAATATGGGAGTTTCCCTTGGGGAGTGGGCCGCGGCCATCACTTCTCCAGGAAAGCCGGTCGATGATAACGGCTGGCTCAGCCCACTTGGCACCTTTGGGTTTTCGGGGGAGCTTGATGCTTAGGATGGGATTTTCGTCGCTGATAAACATCGTAAAAGCCAAGCTCTTTCCGTCTGGAGACCAGACGAGGCTTGCCGGCTGATTCTCGAGATGAGTGAGCTGGGCGACTTCTCTTGTATCGAGCCACATGATATGGATTTGAGAAGTCCCGTCTCGGTCGGAAATAAAAGCGATTTTCTTTCCATCCGGAGACCAGACCGGTGAGGAATCCCGCCAATTTCCGGAAGTGAGTTCGCGGACTCTTTTTCCTTCGACATCCACAATCCAGATGTTGCTGTTAGAGCGGTCATTGATTTTATCAACCCAGGTGCGAGTGAAGAGGATATTCTTCCCGTCGGGAGAAATATCGGGATTGCCCACTGACTCTATTTCCATATAAGTCTCGATATCGAGGAGCTTATAGTTTTTTGGCTCCTGCGCTTTCGTTGCCAGAGCCAAGCTCAGCCAGAAGCTAAGGACGAAAAGAAAAAAAACTGTTCTTTTCATTGTTCCTCCTTTCGGAACATGAATATTGGATGGGCGGAGAGAGCCGCGCCATCTATCTTGTTGCGGGAAGATGCCGTAATGGCCATAAATGCCTTTTTCAATCTGAGAGAAACGCCGGCGAATTCGCTCGTGAATGGCCTGGAAGCGGCCGAATAATTGATCTTCGGGCATGAAAAAAATCATATAGCACAGCAAGAGATGGTTGTCAAAACCTGAAACTGGTTCCGAAGCATTCTGAACCCTCCATAGTTGAAAAGAATAAAATCGGGTGATACAATTTTTGCGTATTGTCGAAGCTTGAAATAAGCTTTAGGGAATGGTTATATGTGCATCCCAAAATTCAAAGGAGGTCAAAAGGATGAGTCTTAAAAAAACTGTTATGCTTAACTTCCTATTCTTTTTCGCAATCTCGCTGTTTTTTATCCATTTTCTTCCTGCCCAGACCTTCGAACCAATGAAAAAACAGGTCAAGGTGCAAACACTGACCAACGGAATGAAATTCATCGTCCTTGAGCGTCACGAGGCCCCGGTGGTTTCCTTCCATGTTTATGCCGATGTGGGCAGCGCCAATGAGGTCGCCGGAATTACGGGCATTTCCCATCTTCTGGAGCACATGGCCTTCAAGGGGACAAAAATTGTCGGCACGAAAGATTATGCCGCGGAGTCGAAGATATTGGATGAGCTCGATACCCTCTACGACGAGATCAAAAGAGAGAAGGCCAAGGTCGAGCCCGACGCTGCCAAGGTCAAGGAGATGGAGGAGAAATTCAACGCTCTGGACAAGAAGGCCAAAGAGTATGTCATCAACAATGAGTATTTCGACATGATGATGAGGGAAGGCGACCAGGGCGTCAATGCTTACACAAACAATGATGCCACCCAGTATATCAACAGCCTGCCTTCCAACAAGGTGGAATTCTGGATGGCCATGACCTCAGACCGCTTCCTCAACCCTGTCTTCCGCGAGTTTTATAAAGAGCGGGATGTCGTGATGGAAGAGAGAAGGCTTGGCCTGGAAACTCAGCCGATGGGCAGGCTCATCGAAGATTTCCTGGCCACAGCCTTTAAGGCTCACCCATACCACCATGATGTTGTCGGCCACATGTCCGACCTTCAATCCATTGCCCGCAAAGATGTCCATGATTACTTCCAAAAATATTATAGCCCCAGCAATTTGACAGTGGGCATCGTCGGCGATGTCAACCCGGAGGAGGTTTTCCGCCTGGCTGAACTCTATTTTAATCGCATCCCCAGCGGCCCCAAGCCTGAGCCTGTCCGGACAAAAGAACCCGAGCAGTGGGGAGAGAGGCACGTTGCCGTCGAGGCGAAATCTCAGCCGATGCTGATCGTCGGATACCACCACCCGGATGTGCGGAATAAAGACACCATCGCTCTGGAGGCGCTTGCTGACATCATCGGACAGGGCCGATCTTCAAGGCTGTATCAGTCCCTTGTCAAGGACAAAAAAGTTGCCGTGAACGTGATGAGCTTTAACGGCTTTCCCGGAGACAAATTCCCCAACCTCATGGCTTTCTATGCCGTTTCCTCAGCAGGTCATACCTCGGCCGAATGCCTCGACCTGATAGAAGCGGAGATTGAGAAAGTCAAAAAGGAGTCGGTCACGGCCGATGAGCTGACCAAATTCAAGCGGGGCCAGGTCAAAGGTCTCATCAGCCAGATGAAGTCAAACTCTCAGATGGCCGCCTTGCTGACGTACGGCGATGTTGTGTTGGGTGATTGGAAGCTTATTTTTGACCGGATTGAAGAGATCAAAGTTGTGACGGCCGAGGATGTCAAACGTGTGGCTAACACATATCTCTTCAAGAAGAACCGGACCGTGGGTGAGATCGTTCCGGAAAAGACGTCCTAAATGCGACCTGAAGCAAAGAAAACTTTGAATGGAGAACAAACGATGAAAACGCTAACGAGAAAAACGCTCATTCTTACCCTAACTTTCTTCTTTTTCTTCGCGGCAGTTTCTTTTGCCCAGAAGAGCCCCAAGGACAAGTTTGTCTTTGGACCTCTCAACCCCATAAAACTTCCCCAGGTCGAGAAGGTGGAGCTCGCCAATGGCCTCAGGCTCTTCCTTGTCGAAGACCATGATTATCCCACCATCGACATGAGAGCCATGGTTCGAACAGGGTCTGTCTATGAGCCTCCTAACAAGATCGGGCTGGCCGCCATCTGTGGACAAGTGCTCCGCACCGGCGGCACTCAGACAAAGACAGGCGATGAGATCGATAAAGAGCTGGAGACTCTTGCTGCCACAGTGGAGACAGGCATTGGCCAGACGTCGGGGTATATCATGATTTCCGTGCTCAAAGAAGACGTCGACCGCGCTTTGGCCATTCTAACAGATATTCTGATGAACCCCGCTTTCCGGGAAGAGAAGATCGAACTGGCCAAAATCCTGCAGCGGACAGCCATCTCCCGGCGGAACGATAATATCCGCCAAATCGCCTTTCGTGAGTTCGACAAGTTGATTTATGGGAAAGAGAGCCCTTACGCCAGGACTACCGAGTATGCCACGATTGGCGCCATCACCAGACAGGATCTCATTGATTTCTATAAGGCCTATTTCTTCCCCAACAACACGATGATGGCTGTTTGGGGGGATTTCGATGCCAAGGTTATGACCAACAAGATCAAGCAGACGCTGGGACAATGGAAAACCGGCAAAGTCATCATCCCGCCCTTGCCCAAAGTGGATTATGTCTATAAATATACAGTGAATTATATTTCCAAGCCGGATGTAAACCAGTCCAATATCCTCCTTGGGCATATCGGCGGCCTGATGAACAACCCCGATTACGCGGCCCTGAGTGTTATGAACAGCATCCTTTCCTTTGACCGCATGTTCAAGAAAATCCGGACGGACGAAGGTTTGGCTTACAGCGTTTGGGGAGCCTACGGCGCTGGTTACAGGAACCCGGGTATTTTTAGTAGCGGAGCTCAGACGAAATCAGAATCTACTGTCTATGCCATCGACCTCATGCTCAAAGAGATGAAGCGGATCACCGAGCAGGAAGTGACCGACGAGGAACTGACCAAGGCGAAGGATGAATACCTGAACTCCTATGTCTTCAACTTCGACAGCCGCGCTGAGATCATCAACCGCCTGATGACTTATGCTTACTTTGAATACCCTCTTGATTTCACGGAGAAGGTCAAAGCCGGAGTGGAAAAGGTCACCAAGGCTGATGTCCTGCGGGTTGCCAAAGAATATCTCAAGCCGGATAAGGTTCAAATCCTGGTCGTGGGGAAAGAGGCGGATTTTGATAAGCCGCTCAAGACCCTCGGCGAAGTGAATGTCCTTGATATTACCATTCCTCCGCCTCCGCCTCCTGCAAAAAAGTAATATTTTGTCTTATTTCTGGAGCATTGGCGTGGGTGCCGCGGGCCAGTCCCCGCAACGCCCGCAGCGAATGGGGGCGGGTGGGGGGGGTTTCAGCGAGGACGGACGAAGACGCACCGCGACAGGACCCATGCCATCCTTCCTCTCGTCTACCAGGCTATTCCGTAGTCCTCGCCGTAATTTGACGAACCTCCCCAGAAGGCGCCGTGTTTCCAATCAAAGAAAATGGCGTTGATCGGGCCTGAAGTGTACTTCTTGATACTCAACTTATAGCCCATTGCGGCCAGCTTATCCCTCACCTCCTGTGGAACTTCTTCATTCAAGTCGAGCTTGCCGGGAGAGAATTCGTGTCCCGCGAAAGAGCTGCGCATCTGGTAACTCGTGATGTTTGGCGCCTCGCAAGCCTGCTGGACATTCATCCCGAATTCAACGACGTCCAGGAAAAACTGAAGCATGTTCTGATCCTGAGAGTCACCGCCTTGGACAGCGAAGGAGAGAAAAGGCTTCCCTTCCTTCAAAGCCAGGCTCGGCGTGAGAGTCGCCCGCGGCCTCTTCCCGGGCGCGACCACGTTGAACGGATTTTCCGCCTCATCGAGGACAAAACTCTGCATGCGCTGGCTCATCCCGATCCCCGTATTCCCGGCAATGCAGGCTGGAATCCAGCCGCCGCTTGGAGTCACGGAGACAACCCAGCCTCGCTCATCCGCAGCTTGGATAGACGTCGTCCCGGAAAAAAAACTGGATGAATCTTCAGAAATAATGGCCGCCCGGCTCATCCATTCTTCTAAATAATGGAGATAGGGGTTTTTCTTATCTTCATAAGGATACGGGTCGCCAGGCTTGGCGCTTGGGTCATTAGCCTTCCAGTTGATCTGCTTGAACCTTGTCTTGGCATACTCTTTGGAGAGCAGCCCTTTGATCGGTTCCTCTGGAGGAAAATAGGGATCGCCATAGTAAAAATCGCGGTCGGCAAAGGCCAAGTTCATGACCTGATAGAGGGAATGTATATACTCTGCACTGTTATAGCCCATAGATTTAAGGTTAAGGTTCTCGAGCATATTGAGAGCCTGGAGCATCACCGGACCCTGGACCCAGCAGGTGAGCTTGTAGACTTCGATGCCTTTGTAGAGAGTCATCACCGGTTCTTCGAGGTAGACCTTCCACTTCGCCAGGTCTTCCCGGGTAATGAGTCCGCCTTGTTCCCGACACCCGCGGACAAACTCTTCGGCAATATCGCCTTTGTAAAAACGGTCGTAGGCAGCATAAATAGCTTCTTTGCGCGTTTTCCCGGCAGCAAGAGCTTGTTCCTCGGCTTCAACCAATTTCTTGAGGGTGGCGAGCAGCTCGGGCTGGCAGAAGATCTCTCCGGGTTCAGGCGCCTCCCACTTTTGCCCGACATGCGGGAGAAGAATTTTTCGGGAATAAGGCCACTGCTTAATTCGTTCCTTCTCCTTTTCGATGCCCTGGGCCAGCTGCTCCTCGATGGGATATCCTTCGGCCATCTGGATGGACGGCGCGAGCACGTCTTTGAGGTTCAGGGAGCCGAATTCAGCCAGCATAACCATCAGTCCGCCGGGCGTTCCCGGAGTGACCGCGGCCAGAGGGCCATATTCAGGCGGATATTTCATTCCCTTCTCGCGGTAAAATTCGGCCGTTGCGCCGGTGGGAGCAACACCCAAGGCGTTGACCGCAATGACCTTCTTGGTGACAGGATTATAGATTAAAGCTTGAGTCTCCCCTCCCCAGCTCAGTACATCATACATAGTGCAGACTGCACCCAGCATAGCGCAGGCCGCATCCACGGCATTTCCTCCTTTCTGGAAAATCATTGCGCCGGCTGTGGCGCCGAGAGGTTTTCCCGTGATGGCCACCCAATGTTTTCCGTGAAGGACGGGCTTTTCCGTGCGGTCCGCTGAAAGCCCGGAGCTGGATATGGCCGAGAGAAAAATGGCGAAGAGAAAGAAAATTGGAGTCACTTTAAAAAAGAAAACGAGAACTTCTTTGCTTGAAAACATCGTCCCTCCTTTCAACCTTTAAGGTGCATCTCTCTAAAGATTTTTTGTGCGGCACGTTTGCTGTTTTTAATGAAGATGACTATCTTTTTCTGTACGTGTGCTCCAAGAGAATCATTTTATCTTCGGGAGTTATCTCTGTGAACTCTACGCCCATTTCAAACAGCTCTTCCCCATAGACACTGCGGGCCCAGCGCACTTTTCCGGCCGCCTGGATCAATTTGCGGCGCTTAGAGAGAGCAATTTCTATCCTGATAGGCGTGCCAGTGGGCAAAACTACATTGGTCATGAGCCTGACGCCGCCGGGAGAGATATCTTTGGTCAGGGCGTTAAAAATCTTTTTTCCAGAGGGAAGCTGGGCATCGGAATAAAGCTCAATGACAACCTTGTCTTCCTCATTGACCCGGCTGTCTCTTCTCCTTTCGCTGGTCGGCCAGGACACCTGCTTCTTCTTGCGCATGCTTAGAGGGTCCTCTATATAAATTAGTCGATTGAAATCGTTCGTATCGGGAACTCTTTTTTTATCCTTTATTTGCCAGGATCTTCGCTAAAAAATATACCAAGAGGACACCTGAATATCAACAAGATTTTTTGTGCCATTAGCGTCTCATTTTCCGCGATTATCCTGACTTTTATGTGCCGGGTCCTCTCACGCACGTCCCATTGAGTTTAGCTGAAAAACTAATAGTCTTATTAGCTAAAAGTGTGCAACTTCATCGACGACATCGCCGCGGTCATCAGGAAAAATCTTATTATTTCTATTGATTCTATAAATTTCCTTTGTTAAAATGAAATAAGATTCCTGCTTGGCTGGCTGGGCAGGGACCTGCCATCCCAAAACCCCTCCTTTTGCTAATTCCCCGAACAGCCAGCATTTTTTTATAGAGAAAACGCGAGCTCGGAAGAAAGGGAGGCTAAAAAATGCAACGCCCTCGGCAATTTCGAGTATTATCATATAAATAGCAGGAAATTGGGGCAAAAAGAGGATTTATCTCAAGGAGATGGGGATTGTCATGCTCCTGACCAAAGAAGGTGAAGTCAACCTCGCCAGGCGGATTGAAAGAGGGAAAAAGGCCATCCTTAAGGGCCTGATCAGAACCCCGCTCTTACTCGAAGAGATAGATACCGTTGAAAAGAAGATCAAGCATGATCCGACTTTCTTGAGGGAGATATTTGATTTTACCGAAGATGAGATAAAGGGCGAAAAGAACGGGGAAAGGCTCAAAGTCATCACTGATATGATGACCTGACAGGAAGAATTACGGCAAGGTTGAGGACGGCCAGCCTCTACCGCATCAATCCGGCTGCGAGGTCCTCATCAGTTTTCTTTTGGCAGGAAGCGGAGACGAAGACAGCCAGGAAAAAAGGGAGAAGGAGAAGAGAATTCACCAAAACTTGCCTGTTGATCATTTTTTGCCTACGGTCAGCCTGTATGTTTTCTCCAGGATCTCAAAATTCTTCAGGACCTCCAAGTCAGAGTCTTTCCATTCTTTGTTCTTCAAAACTTTGACCAAGGCATACGCATCCAGGTCGGCGACTTCATCCCATTTGCCGATTCTTTTTAAAGTTTCGATGAGTTTTCCCCTCTCTTCCGTGTTCTTGGCCGGAAACTTAGTCAATTCCTGTTCCCTGACGATGATCTTATTTTCAGACCCAAAAATGACCGAGACCTCTTCTTTCTGGCTAAAGGCAATTAAAGCCTGTCTGAGTTTTTCCATCTTTTCTTCGGCACCTCGGCAGAATTCATCGTACTCATTTTTAATTTTCACATACTCATCGACAAGTTTGACTCCGGGGTCATTGAGATATTCATTCTCACTCATTTGTTCGATTTCGACCCCATGTTTCCACATCGGACAGATGATTCTATAGACACACCAGTCGCAGAGGCCGGAGACAACAGGCGAAAATTCTCGAGCTGCTTCAATCTCTTTGACCCGAACCAGGATTTGTTCCCTGACCAGTTCGAGCTCGTCGGCCGTTTTCCATGACTCCATCTCTTTGTCAAAGGCGAGGAAGTGCCAGACGAGCCGGGCCCGCTTAAAGTCTTTGAACCGGCGTCTGACCCAGAGAGAATAAATGGCCAGCTGTTTATCATTATCCAGGTCTTCTTGCTTAGGCAGGGAGGAGGACGTTTTATAATCGTGCACTTCATAAAGGCCATCGCCCATGTCGACAAGCCGGTCAATCCGGATGTGGAACTGATATTCCTGTTTCTCATCCAGGGGCAAAAGGTCCTTTGTTTCCAGGCCGAGCACTTTTCCTCGTTCAAACGGTTTGTGCCTGCTGTGGTAATCGGCGAGATACCGCTCCCCCATCTTGCGATAATTTTCCGGAGTGTAGTCTTTTTTGACGATGATGATGGAATCTTTCCAATATGTTGTCCATATTTTGTTGAAATAAGCCAGCCATTCTTCGAGGGATAACAATTTCTCGTGCTGTTTGTCCCGGTAGAGTTTTTCGAGGGCCTCGTGGACCCTTTGACCGAGAAAAGTTTCTATAGTATCTTTGGCTTCGATTTCAACATGATCAATGTATTCGTATTTGTACTGCAGAGGACACGCGTCATAAGCTCCAATTCTTGACACGCTGAATACAGCCATCTCAATTCTCCGTAAGGTTATTAAAGAAGCCGGCGCTCAGGACTTATCCAGCCCGTCCCAGCAATACGTGCAGACCTTCTCTTTAGGCAAGCTTATGGCTTCGATAAGATCCTCCAGGCGCTGGTATTTGAGCGTTGTCAGGTTGAGTCGGCGCCGGATTCTCTCCTCCATGGCCTTGTATTTTTCTGTCCCATTCTGGGAATACTCGCTCAGGCCGCGGACGCTCTCACCCTCGAGTTCCCGGATAGCTTTTCTCGCTGCCAGGTCCATCTCAGACCTCGAGAAAGAGAAATTCAGGAATTTGCAGCCATAAACAAGAGGCGGGCAGGCCGGTCTCATGTGGACTTCCAAAGCTCCGGCGTCATAAAGCCTCTGGATAGTGTCTTTGAGCTGTGTGCCCCGGACAATTGAGTCCTCACAGAAGAGAAACTTTTTGCCTTCAATAAGCTCGCGGATAGGAATGAGCTTCATCTTGGCGACGAGGTCACGCACGACCTGATTCTGGGGCATGAAGCTGCGGGTCCAGGTGGGTGAGTATTTGACAAAGGGCCTCTTGAACGGGACGCCGGCTTCAGCCGCATAGCCCAGGCCATGGCCGATCCCCGAATCAGGGATGCCGGCCACAAAATCGATTTGGATCGGGTTTCGCCGGGCCAGGAAGGCGCCGCAGCGGTTACGCACCCATTCCACATTGATACCTTCGTAGCTTGAAGCAGGATAGCCGTAATAGACCCAGAGAAAGCCACAAATCTGCATCTTTTTTTGAGCAGGTTTTTTCTGTTCGTAGCCTTCTGGCGCAATAAAGACGATTTCACCAGGACCTAAGAATCTTTCGGTTTTAAACCCGAGGTTGGGAAAAGAACAGGTCTCCATGGCAACGGCAAAACTGACTTCTTTTCTGCCGATAACCACAGGGGTCCTGCCCCATTTGTCCCGGGCAGCATATATGCCGCGGTCTGTGAGAAGAAGTAACGAACAGGAACCCTGAATCGCATCTTGCGCTTTCTCAATTCCAGCCTCGAACGTCTCTTCCTGACTAATCAGAGTGGCCATTAGCTCAGTCGGGTTGATCTCTCCGCCGCTCATCTCGGAAAAATGGAGACGGCGGCTTTGGAAGGCCTGCCCGGCCAGGAGCTCTGCGTTCTTGATGGCACCGACTGTGACGATGGCGTAATTTCCTAAATGAGAGCGGATGAGAAGCGGCTGATCATCATAATCGCTGATGACGCCAATGCCGCTCCGGGAATGCATGACTGCGATATCATCGTCAAACTTGGACCGGAACTGGTCATTTTCGATGTTGTGGATGACACGCACAAACCCGTCGGGCCGATAAACCGCCAGACCTCCCCTCTTCGTCCCGAGATGAGAGTGGTAATCCGTTCCGTAGAATAGATCGTTGATACAATCAACTTTGGAAACAACGCCAAAAAAGCCACCCATCCTTCCCTCCCTATTCAGAATCAGGATTTCTTATGATAGAGCACCTTTCCTCCGACGATAGTATAAACAACTTCAGCGCCCGGGATTTCCTCTTCAGGAACTGAGAGGATATCCTTGGAAAGCACGGTGATGTCTGCGAGTTTTCCCGCTACGAGAGACCCAAGAATATCCTCCTGGAAAGCAGCATACGCTCCGCTCAATGTATAAGAACTCAACGCCTCTTCCCTGGTCAGGCACTGGCCGGGAAAGAAGGCAGTTCCGTCTTTCATCTTCCGCGTCACCGTGGCATAAAAAGAGGGAATCGGATCCACATTTTCAACCGGCGCGTCGGTACCGTTCGAAATGACAGCTCCTGTCTTGATCAGTTCTCGCCAGGCGTAAGCTCCCTCTTCCGCCCTCTTCTCGCCCAACCTCTTGGCCACCCAAGGCCCGTCCGAGGTGCAGTGAATGCCCTGCATCGCCGCGATAACGCCAAGCTTTCCAAAGCGGGGAATATCGTCCGGATGGAGATGCTGCGCATGCTCAATTCGCCAACGCAGGTCTTTTTTCTCAGGGTGAGCCTTGAAGGCTTCTTCATAAATTTTGAGAGTTTCCCGATTGCCCCGGTCTCCTATGGCATGAGTGCAGACCTGAAAATCGTTCTCGATCGCCAGGCGGGCTGTCTCTTTCATGACTTCGAGCGGGGTCGTGTTGAGGCCCGAAGATGTCGGCAGATCAGCATAAGGCTCTAAAAGCCAGGCGCCATGAGCGCCCAAAGCCCCGTCGATCAAGCGCTTGATCGCCCGGACGGTCAGATGATTCTGGCCTGCACCGATGATTTTATATTGCGTCAATCTCTTTTTCAACACTTCGTTCCCTTCCGCGATCATCACATAGAGGCGAACCCCCAGCTTTCCTTCTTCAGCGAGAGACTTGTACAAGTCGATGGTCTCAAAGGAAGCACCAGCGTCATGGAAGCTGGTTATGCCTTTGGACAGGCATTCCCGGGATGCCAGTTCAATGGTCTGTTTTTGTTGCTCCCGGATTTCGTCCGGTGTTTGTTTTTGCTGATATTCAGCAAGCTCTTTGCCAATAACGCCTTGAGCTGTCTCAATGAATGCGCCGATGGGGTTTCCCTGCGCATCTTTCACAATCTCCCCTCCTGGCGGATCTGGCATCGTTTTAGTGATGCCGGCGAGCTCCATGGCTTTCGCATTAGCTAAACAAGAATGGCCGCTGGCATGGGTAAGGAAAACGGGATTATTTGGTGAAACCTTGCTGAGGTCATGATGCAAAGGCAGGCCGTCGACGTTGGGCTGAGGGATTTTATCCCATTTTTCCTGATGCCAGCCTCTGCCCAAAATCCAATCTCCCGGCTTCGCCTTTTTGGCGGCTTCTTCGACCATGGCTACGATTTCATCCCAGTTCTTGGCACCCGTCAAGTTCAGGACCATTTTGGCTTCTCCCAAGCCGGTGAAATGGCCGTGACTTTCGATGAGCCCAGGAATGGCCAGCTTCCCCTGGAGGTCGATGATTTGAGTCGTCTCCCTCCTGTAAGCCTTGATTTTTTTATAATTTCCAACAGCCACAATTCGGTCACCCTGAACAGCAAGGGCTTCTGCCTCAGGCATGTGCTTATCCACAGTGACAATTCTGCCGTTCATCAAGATAAGGTCGGCCGGGTTCTCTTTCTTGGCGCAGCCAAAAAAGGCAGCGATGATAAAGATGGCAAAGGCGAGATAACAAAATTTTAGATTACGTTTTGCGGACATCACGGTTTTCCTCCTCTAACGAAAGTCCAGTTCCGGGACCGGTTTGTTTCCCAGGATTCCTTCGATCCGGTCCATAATCTCAGGAGTCAATTTATCGACGATATCCACAGCTTTCATATTCTCAACGACCTGTTCCGGCCGGGATGCACCGGTGATGACAGAACTCACAAAGAGATTCTTGAGACACCACGCCAGGGCCATTTGGGCTAATGATGCTCCCAGTTCGTCAGCGATGAGTTTGAGCTGGCGGACCTTTCTTATCTTGGATTCTGCTTCGGCGCCTTCATACCTCTCTCGAAGCCACTCATAGCCGGTCAAAGTTCCCCGGGTCCCCAGGGGTATCCCGTCGTTGTATTTTCCTGTCAGGAGTCCTCCGGCTAAGGGACTCCAGATGGTCGTCCCCAACCCAAAGTCTCGGTAGAGAGAAATATACTCTTTTTCCACGCGTTCTCTATGAAACATATTGTACTGAGCCTGCTCCATGGCGGGAGGAAGGAGATGCTCCCGCCTGGCAATATGGAAGGCCTCGGTAACCTGCCGGGCGCCCCATTCGCTTGTCCCCCAATAGAGCGCTTTGCCTTGATTGATGACTTGATTCATCGCCCAAACCGTCTCTTCTATCGGAGTTTCCACGTCTGGCCTGTGGCAATAAATCAAATCGACGTAATCCATCTGCAAACGGGAAAGAGAGGCGTTTGTGCCTTCGATGATGTGTTTTCGGGACAAGCCTCTTTCATTAACTCCCTTTCCGCCCCAAAAAATCTTGGTGGAGATGACGAGATCTGACCGTCTCCAGCCTGTTTTCTTGATAATATTCCCCATCATGATTTCAGCCCGGCCGCGAGCGTAGGCTTCGGCGTTGTCGAAAAAATTGACGCCGGCCTCATAAGCCGCCTTCATGCAGGCTAAGGCGACATCCTCGCCCATCTGGTCGCCGAAGGTGACCCAGGCTCCATAAGAAAGGGCGGAGATTTTTAAACCCGACCGGCCCAGCGAACGATATTCCATGTCTTCTCCTCCTCAATCTTTTTTTAGAACTTTTTCCAGAGAGTCCGCAGCCGGGTCAATTCCTTTCGGTCCTTTTCTTTGATGATCTGATGAGATAATAGGGGTTCTTCACCAAGGCAAATGATTTCTGTCTGGGAAAGAACAGCCTCTCCGAAGAAGGCTTCTCCGCGAAAATCAACCTCAATCTCGGCCAGCTGGAAATTCTCGAGGATATCCTGGGGCGCCGTTTCCGCAGCCCATTCCACATAAACCACATGATTCACGTGTCTGTTCCAGTCCAAATCGCGCCTTTGGACCCGAAAAGGCAGTTCAAGACTCACTTTTTCCACCTGAGGTAAAGGACCAAAAAGGTCGAAGATAGCTCGGCGGGAATCTTGAAGATATTCAGGAAGATTGTCAGCGAGAGGAACAGGCCTTTTGCTTTTGATATCGAGCAGCATCCATGAGGTTGTGGCCGCTGCCAACAGATCACTTTGTTCATCCCTGACTTCAAATTCCCTCAGGGCAAAGAGACCCCGCTGGACTGACGGCCACGTCGTCAATTGAAGAGATTCCTTCCACAAGGGATAGCGGAATATCTTGATATGGTAACGAGAAAGAACCCAAGTCAAATTTCTGGAAATCAGGTCAGTGACAGATGCACCTAAGTTCTCTGCATGTTCGCTGGCAGCTTCCTGGAAATAGTTGAGCAGGCTTCCCAGCTTAATTCTGCCGTCAGGGCCCATTTCATAGGATTGAACTCTAAACCTTCTTTCGTGCTGCGGGACGCTCCCCAAGGTGCCATCCTTCATCTTATGACCTCTCTGTTTACCTTGCTTTTTTCATTATCACACATTGTCAGCCTCAAAGTCTTTATTAATACAATAAAACGAGCGCGGAAACAACTTTTCGGCCCATCGTGTCAGCATCTTTGAATCAGTAAGGAAAATAAGATGCTACCTTTCATCTTTTACATCCTACAGCGGATTACTGGCCTAATGACACAACTCTCTGGCTTCAGGGGTATGCCCGGTCAATTTCTGGCGAGACAATCGCCTACCATTCTGCTCAGCCCGATGTGAATTCAGCGCTTCTTGTTCGGGCAATGGACAAGAAAAGCCGGATCGAGTGGGAGACAGAAGCTGTCCCTGCAGACTGGAGTGATCCATATCTCACTTTTATTTGGCTGGCCGGGATGGCGACCCAAAAAGGAAACCACAAGTTTGACCTTTACGTCGGCAGCTCTCATCTTCTCACTTTCACGACGGCAGACGATGCTTCACAAAGATTGCGCAAATTTCCGGGAAAAGAAAGCACCGAGCTCATATTCCAGGCGACCAAGGTTGACCAATTTGATGAGCTCTTCGGGTATATGCTTCTCAAACTGCCCCTCAGCAATAAGAAGTGAAGCGAAATTGGAGCTATGCTATCAGTTTTTTGACTTGCTCTGCGAGCCTGTCAGCTCAGAGAAGACGATTCCGGTCGATGTAAGACAGGAGGGAAAAACAATCTCCACCCAAGAAATCAAACTCAAGCCAGTAAGGACTTGGAAAATATATCTCCTTCCCCAGGGTTTCCTCTCCAATCCTTTGACAGGACTCTGTCACCCTGAAGAGTTTTTTCATCTCACCGATTACGCACGCCGGCTTGCAACCCGCTCACATCAGCAATGGACTGCTCACGGTTGGCGTCGACGAGGCCACAGGCGCCATCTCAATTCTAAGGTCAAAGAAGCTCGCGGTTAACCTCGTTGATAAAAGCGCAGCAGCCGGCCTTAATGAATATTTTTATGTCTCCGGACGGGACCCTAAAGGAGCACAGGGATCCGTTGACCTGCCGTCCTTCGGAATAATCACCCTTCGCGCCAAGAAAATAGATTAGGATTATTGTTTCAATATTCCCTCAAAGGCTTTGATGACTTCCATCAAATCGTTGTTCTCGTAAGTGAGCTCCCAATCGCCGGTTCTCTTGGCGCCCGGGTAAAGCTGGCCGTTATAGACCATCTTTTCGTCTTTTAGCGTCAAGACAAGTTTATATGGAGAAGCCAATTTATAAGGCTTGTATTTTCCGAGATTCCGCAAAGCCTTCTCCACGCCGGCTCTTATCTTTTCACGCGCCACCTCAGGATGAAGGCTGAGCGCCGCTTCTCCAATACCCTCTTTAACCGCAGCGGTCTCAACTTCGCCGAAGAGTTGTTTGGCCTGTTCACAAATTGCCTTATCTCCTGCCAAAAACGCTACGGGAACATTGTAGTATCCAGCTATCAAAGCGTTGATTCCCGCCTCGGGCAAAGCAATGCCGTTGATCTTTGCTTCCGTTACTCTCCCGGTCATGGTATGCTCGATGATGGCATCAGGCGTTCCAGCTTTGGCATGGTAACCGACAAAGATAACAGCATCAAAAGTCCCGTCGATTCCATCCATCATCGCCTTTGGCCCTCCCGACCAGTCCCGGAGGAGTTTTGCATTTTTGTCCAGAAGGTCAGGCAGGATATTCCGGGCCGAGCCATGGGAATCTCGGACCCATATTTCCGTTGCTCCGGCCGCCAGGCTCCCTTCGACTGCTGCGTTTGCCTCAAGGGTCATGATTTTCCTGAAATACTGGTAATCATCCGCCGCTGTGCGGTTACACTCTTCTGATGTCACGACTCCTGTTATGCCTTCCATATCTACCGAGATGAAGACCTTTAGACCTTTGGCAGGTTGACCGAAGGCAAAAGTCAAGAGGAAGGCAATAGCAAGAGGGATAAGAATGGCTTTTTTCATTGAGGCCTCCTTTCTTAAAAATTTCTTTATAGGTGCTGATATTATAATGCGTTGACTTAGAATTTAAAAGCCAATCTGGTCAAGAGAAAATGAAGCCAAAGGGCCGCTGTGCAGAGCAACCCGAAGGTAAGGTTGTACTGAGCCGTCGCCCCATCAAGGATGATGAAATCCATTGGCTGGCGGGGAGTATGACGCCGCCTGGCGCGCCCCCATAACGTCAACGCCCGAGGAAGCGCCAGAAGGACGACGAAGAAGGTCAGTGGCATAGCAGTAATCCCGTCAGAAATAAGAAGGGGGACCAAAATAAGACCTAAGATGATGGCGAACGGCCCAAAAATAAGAAGGCCATAATAAAAAAGCGATCCCCTATCACCAAGAAGGGAGGCCACGGTCGTCACCCGTCTCTCTCTATCAGAGATGGTATCTCTCCAGTTGTTGGCATGGAGAATGGCGCTGACAAGCATGGCCATGGGGATCGTCCAGACCACCGGAATCCAGGAAAAGCCCTTGGTCTGAATGATCCAGGCACCAAGTGAGCCGAGGATGCCGAAATTCAAGAAAACAGCAAAGTCGCCAAAGGCATGGTATTTAAGGCCGGTATAAAAAATTCCAATTGCCACACCAACTGCGCCGATGATAAGAAGGACAGTTCCCGACAAATAGACAAGATAAAGTCCGATGGCGCAGCCAAGGAAGAAGAGAACGACCGAGCCCACTCGAACTTGACGCGGTGAAAGCCAGCCGCGCACGATGGCTCCACTGACCGGCGTGATATCTTTATCAAGACCCCGCATGAAATCAAACACATCGCTGAGCATATTGGCAGCCGTGTGGAGGATTATCATGCCGGCGAGGGCAAGAAGAAAGTGAAAGAGAGCTAAGGAAGCTCCGCAGATCACCACAGCCAGTGAGGTTCCGAAAATAACGGGCATGGTTGATGCCGGCAAGGCCCAAGGCCTCCCGGCAACGATCCATTTTTTTAAGGACGTGGGCTGCTTTGTTTCCATAGCAAGTGATTATTTAAGCAGGCTGCCGCTGTCCGCGACTCTCCAATCGCCTTCGACCCTGACGTAGAGGACAGTCCGGAGAACTTCCTGTCCTTTCTCATTATTGTATTTGAGGTCGACGAGCATCCAGTCTTCAAGGCCCTGGAAGGCCATGTTAAGGGCAGCCTCGTTAGGCTGGGCAAAATTTGAGCCGCGGAACCGGCGCAGAATGGATTTGTCTTTGTCGTAATTTTTAATATAAATCGGAAAGATGCCCTTTTGTTCGGAATCGCTTTTGATGAATTCCTCTATGAAATTTTGGGGCACATAATTTTCATCAATGGTCACCCATTGATATTCCTCGCTCCGGGCGCCTTTTTTGCAGCCTATAAGCCCACCTATGAACAAGATATTGATAATCATAAAGGCCAACAAGATATTGAGAATTCTGTGCATCTTTGCCTCCTCTTATTTGAAAAAAATCGATTCGAATCTTATTTTTTCAGTTGCCAAAAGTCAAATTGACGTACCCTTTAAGGAAGAGAAAAAAGGGAAAAATTAACCGGCGCTATGGCCACCTCCGCCTCCACCGCCTCCACCTCCACCACTGAACCCTCCTCCCCTGCCCGAGGAATAATGAGCTGCCGCTGTGCTGGCCTGATGGATAGAAGTCGACATCGTTTCAATGCTGTGGACCATGCTGGCGATCCGGCCTGTAGCAGCGAAGCCAGACCGGTCAAACCCATAATACCAGACAGGGACAGCGGCCCGTTCGTCGTTGAGGATGATGGGCAGCATTTTGAGAATTTTTTTGGCATTGCCGAAAATAATGGCAAAGACAAGATAATACTCCCAGAGCTTATAGGCTTCGGCTGGCATCTCCTTGAGGTTTGAAAAATCATCTAAGAAGCGTTCGAGCCCTTTCCAGAGCTCATTTTCCCTGGCCCAGTGCTCGCTTCTCCTTTTGATCCTGGGAATAAAAATGGCGCCAAGAATGCCGAGGACAGGATTCAAGGTCAGAACGGCCAGCGGGATCGTGACGGCCAGGAAGGCATTGCGCATTTTTGAGCTCCGGGGTTCGATGAACTGGAGTTTTTTTGACTCTTGGCTTATGCTTTTGGCCCATTTTTCGTACCATGTCTGAAAGGTTTGCGCCTTCTTTTTGAGAAATGTTTTGAGCTCCTCGAGCTCGAATTGCGCTCCGACTCTGCTTCCTTGAGGGGAAACGGTCTCAAAAAGGAGATCGAGAACATCTCTTTCGTAAGGAAGCAATCGCCTGTCGCTGGCATAATCTTTCTTCAAAATCACTGTGGTTTCAAAATCATCTTTTTTTCCGAAAAGCCCATGTTTCTCAACTTCCCGGTCATCGAGTTCCAAATATCCGCGCCGGGCAAGGTCAAAAAGCGTGGCTGTGAAGGAACGCGGCGTGATGGAGCCTCCTTCTTTAAGCAAAACTTCCACAAGGGCCGGCTGGAGACCCGAAGGAAGCTCTCGATAATACTCTGGGATATCTTCAAAATGGTAATCCTTGCCCACTCTCCTCCAGAATCTTAGATAAAAGAAAAACCAGAGCAGAGATCCAACGACGAGCCAAACAGCCCAGATGCCGACCGCTGTCATGAAAACTCTCTTCTGATGTTCTTTTCTCTCCTGCTCTTGCTTTGCCTTCTCGATCGTTTGCTGGACAAAACGGGCTTCTTCCTGCCGGATGGAGATGCGGTTATGGCGTGTCGAGAGAACTCCGGCGACCATACCAGACGGCCAGATCATGCGGATTTCGAGGAACTGATGTGCAGCAAGATTTGTCGCTGTGAAACGGGTTGTCTGAGAGTCGACAATCTCGGCCCAGCCCGAGAGCGGTCCATGTCCATAGACGAGAATATCATTTTTGTTCGCAGCCGGTTCGGGGAGGTTTATGGTTATGGTCACTTTTTTCGTAGGCTTATCCTCATCCTCTCCTATTGGTTGCCAGTAAAGCTCGGAAACATCAGGGTAACTGAAGATGCCGCCGCGCATGCGATAGTGAATATGAAAGGCGCGCAGCTCATTCTTGGCCTGGAAATACCATTTGACCTTGAAGGTGCCACCCGATGAGCTTGTCTCTGCCCGAAGTTCCTGGCCTCCCTCATCAAGAATTTTAAAATCCTCAACGGAGAGATCATAGCGATAGCCTTGACGGTCGACCGAAAGCGGAATCCAAAATGTCCCCCAAGTAAAACTGCCTTCAAAGTCATAGGTCCGGAATTCATCCACGATGAAAGAGCCGTCGCGTTCAATGCTGACCTTTATCTTGACTTCGGGGAAATAGAAATTTTTTGTCTCCGCCTCAACAAATAATGACAGGACGGCGAGCAAAGCTGCGGCAAAAAAAATCCCTAAGGCTTTTTTCATGGACTTATCCTTGAAAGTAAGCAAGGCTCTCTTCGCGATCTCAGAAAGCAGACCCGTCTAATCGCTTCCGATTCCTGAATCTAAGGGTTTCACGGTGG
>Ga0315280_10001391_pt1 | contig 41892 bp, 60 predicted proteins | sample YL17G06_40_MG_FD_203697 | JGI IMG/M metagenome (GOLD analysis project Ga0315280, IMG submission 203697) | Sediment microbial communities from Yellowstone Lake, YNP, Wyoming, USA - YL17G06_40 | ecosystem: Environmental > Aquatic > Freshwater > Lake > Sediment | place: USA: Wyoming | collected...
ATTTTTACTAAGGAGCGATAGATGCCCAGAGGTAATTGTTACGGACAGGACTGGTGGCATGGAAAATTTAGAGGTTGCGGTTACCGAATAACTTCCGGCAGGGAAGCAATTTTGGATGTGCTTTCTAAGTCGAAACAGCACCTAAGCGCTGAAGATATATATATGAAAGTGCATCCGAAGTGTCCAAATATTGGTTTAACAACTATTTATAGGACGCTAGATGTTTTGGCTAGCTTAGGCCTTGTTTTTAAATTTGATTTTGGAGACAGAAGGGCGCGTTATGAACTGGCAGAAGGGCCTAAGGGCGCCCAGCACCACCATCATTTAATATGTACGAACTGTAAGCGCGTTATTGACTATACGGATTTTATTGATGAAGAAGTAGAGTTACTTAATCAAACCGAAAAGGGTCTTACCAAGAAATACGATTTTAAAATTACCAATCATTTAATTCAATTTTACGGTTTATGCAATACTTGCGTTAAAAAATAACGTTATATTTTTTTTCTCTAATAATGGAAATGGTTTCCGCTAACAATAAAGGAGGTGACTGATATGCCGGGATTTGATGGAACTGGCCCTACGGGTAAAGGTTCGTTTAGTGGAAGAGGAATGGGCTATTGCGTAGTTAAATTAGATTCTAAAGAGTCTGAGAATAAGATGAGCAAAGGGAAGGAGGTGTTTAATATGCCAAGAGGAGATGGAACAGGTCCGATGGGATTAGGTCCCATGACCGGAAGAGCGGCGGGTTTCTGCGCCGGTTATTCTGCTCCTGGTTATATGAATCCGATTTCTGGCAGGGGTTATTTCGGCAGAGGAAGAGGATTTTATGGCCGTGGCGGCGGAAGAGGATGGCGTAATTGGTGTTATGCCACAGGTCTTCCCGGCTGGCAGAGAGCCTCAATGGGGATGCCTGCTTTCGGCGGAGCGTATCCTAATGCAGCTATGATTACTCCAAAGAATGAAGCTGATATCCTGAAAGGTCAAGCTGACGTTTTAAAAAAGCAGCTTGAGGATATTCAAAGCCGCATTGAGACTTTGGAAAAAGCCCAGGTAGAAAAGAGTGAGTAATCAGAATAGGGTGAGGGAATAAATTTGTTTATATTCTCTCACCCTATCATTTGAAAAAAAGGAGTGATTATGCGTATAGCAATATCTACAGACGGAGAGTTTGTGTCTGCTCATTTTGGCAGATGCCCTTCTTTTACTCTTGTTGATATTGAAAACAACAAGGTAGCTAAAAGAACGGAAGTCGCCAACCCTGGTCACCAGCCGGGAGCAATCCCCGAATTTTTGCATAAAAAAGGCGTTAATTGTATTGTTGCCGGTGGGATGGGGGCGCGAGCAACATCTTTTTTTGATGAATACAGCATCAAGACGATCGTAGGGATAAGCGGAAAAATTGATGAGGTAATCGAGCAGCTTAAAAAAGGCACACTAGAAGGCGGCGAGAGTCTTTGTAAGCCCGGAGCGGGTAAAGGCTACGGTTTAGAAAAAGATGAATGTGATCATCCGCATAAAGAAGATTGTGATCATTAGGGAGGTTAAGCGTATGGAAAATACTACAGAATTTGTGACCAGAATACCGTTGATCGGGGAAAAGGCTCCCGCATTTGAGGCGGATACCACACAGGGTAAAATTAAGTTTCCCGAAGATTATCAGGGTAAATGGGTGATTTTATTCAGTCACCCGGCTGATTTTACGCCGGTTTGCACTACGGAGTTTATGACTTTTGCTACTATGGAAAAGGAGTTTGAGGCTTTAAATTGCAAGCTCATCGGCCTTTCCATCGATAGCCATTATAGTCATATCGCCTGGCTCCGTACAATTAAGGAAAAGATAGAATTCAAAGGTATGAAGAATGTTGAGGTGAAATTCCCGGTGATTGCGGATGTTAAAATGGATGTCGCAAATAAATACGGCATGGTTCAATCCGCGGCAAGCGATATCAGCCCGGTACGTGCCGTGTTCTTCATGGATCCGGAAGCCAAGGTGAGGGCGATTATTTTTTATCCTGCATCTCTGGGAAGGAATTTTCAGGAGATTAAGCGTGCCTTAATCGCCATTCAGACTGCCGATACCCATAAGATTGCTACTCCTGCTGATTGGCAGCCGGGAGACGATGTTATCGTTCCGCCTCCGGGAAGCTGCGGTGCGGCAAAGGATAGGGTTGATAACGCGCAGAAAGAAGGCATTAAGTGTCTTGACTGGTTTCTATGTTTAAAGCCGCTCAAGCTAAAATAAAGGAAGGTGAATATGAAAATATGCGTGACTTCAGAAGGTAGTAGTTTGGATTCTAAGGTAGATCCGCGTTTTGGCAGGTGCCAGCATTTTATTATTGCCGATTCCGATACTTTGGAATTCGAGGTTGTTGAAAATCCGAATATTGAATCTATGGGGGGCGCGGGGATCCAGTCGGCGCAGCTCGTTGCTTCTAAAAAGGTAAAAGCTGTGGTTACGGGAAATGTCGGTCCTAATGCCTTCCAGACATTGCAGGCGGCAGGAATAGAGATATTTACCGGAGCTTCGGGTACGGTTAAAGAAGCTATTGAGAAATATAAAAAAGGAGAATTTAAGGCAGTTTCCGGTCCGAGTGTCAGCTCGCATGCCGGAATGCCGGGCAAGAAAAAATAATAGCACCCGGCCATATGGCTTTGGCTAAAAGAAGCCAAAGCATTGCCTTTCTGGCTTATTGAATTGGCCGGTGTAAACCACTGTTTAACACCCGGCTTTATCGGATTAGCCGGTGTAAACCACTGTTTAAGGAGCGGCTATGGCAGCGAAAGTAGATAAGAAGAAATGCAACGGTTGCGGCACATGCAAAGATATTTGTCCTGTAAACGCTATAAAAATTGAGAAAGAAAAAGCAGTTATCAATGATGACTGCGTAGAATGTGGTGCATGTGTAAATCAGTGTCCGAATGAGGCAATTTCAATTTAGGAGGCTTGATGGATAGGCATAAGTATTTTTTCAGCTCTGAATCGGTCGGAGAAGGGCACCCGGATAAATTATGCGATCAAATATCTGACGGGGTGTTAGATGAAGTTTTAAAAATCGATCCCAATAGCGAAAAAAGCAGGGTTGCCTGCGAAACTTACGTTACGATGGGTCTTTTGGTTATTGGAGGAGAAATTACGACTTCCGCCTATGTTAATATTCAGAAACTTGCCCGCGAGATTATTAGAGATATAGGCTACACTCATCCGAAGTATGGTTTTGATTATGAGACTTGCGCGATAGTTAATACCATTAATAGCCAGTCTCCCGATATTGCTCAAGGGGTAAATGCCGGAGGCGCGGGCGATCAGGGGATTATGTTTGGCTATGCATGCAATGAAACCAAAGAATATATGCCGCTGCCGATAACACTGGCGCATAAATTAGTAAAGCGCATGGCGGATGTGCGTAGAGCCAATATCTTAAAATATATGGGTCCGGATTGCAAATCGCAGGTTACTGTTGAATATTATGACGGCAAACCGAAACGGATAGATGCGGTTGTGCTTGCTTGTCAGCATACTGATAGCATCTTGGATAAAACGGGTAAGAATATTACCCCTAAGGCGCGTAAGGATCTTATTGATATTGTGGCTAAACCAGTTTTAAAGCAATTTATCGATAAGGATACAAAATATTACGTTAACCAAACTGGTAAGTTTTTAATCGGTGGGCCGCAATCCGATACCGGGATGACCGGAAGAAAAATCATCGTAGATACTTACGGCGGGACCGTTGCCCATGGCGGCGGTGCGTTTTCGGGAAAAGACCCCACAAAAGTTGATCGTTCCGCGGCCTATATGTGCCGTTATATCGCCAAGAATATGGTTGCGGCCGGGTTAGCAGATAAATTTCTTGTCCAGCTTGCCTATGTCATTGGCTATTCCGAGCCGCTATCTATTTACGTAGAGACCTACGGCACGGGAAAGCTGCCTAACGATAAATTTGTTAAGCTTATCCGCGATAACTTTAAGCTAACACCCAGAGGGATAATCGATTCTCTTAAATTACTGCGTCCTTTATATAGGAAAACCGCTTGTTACGGGCATTTCGGTCGCGATGACGCCGGATTTAGCTGGGAATTAATAGATAAAGCAGCGGAGCTAAAAAAACAAGCTTCGAGATTATAAGATAAAGGAGGAGGTGATTTGTATGCCGTTTTTTGAGCCGTTAGAAAAGTTGGATCCAAAGCACGTTGACTTAGAAAGAGCAAGAAAGTCGTTAAGAGAAGAGCTTGAGGCAGTAGATTTTTATCAAGAACGGATTGACGCGACCAGCGATGAATCATTAAAGAAACTTCTTGCGCATAATATGAACGAAGAAAAGGAACACGCGGCAATGCTTATGGAATGGATTAGGAAAAATGATTCAGTCCAGGATAAGATGTTTAAGGAGCACGATTAGCGCTTCGATTTTGCTTAAGCGTCCTTAAGCGAGCGAAGCGAGTCGAAGGAGAGGTGATTAGAATGCCAAGAGGAGATGGGACTGGGCCTATGGGGCAAGGACCTGGAATGGGAAGAGGTATGGGTAGAGGAAGAAGGGGTGGAGCAGGTCCGGGAGGAAATTGTGTTTGTCCAAGTTGTGGGACTAAAGTTGCTCATCAAGCAGGCGCGCCTTGTGCCTTAATGAGTTGCCCTAAATGTGGGGTAAGAATGGTGAGAGAATAAGGATTGAATTTTGGAAAAAGAAGTTCTTGAGAACCATGAAAGGTATTTAGAGAGAGTCAATTTTTACCGAAGCAAAGGGTACGATTTAGAAAAGGAAAGAGATTTTATCCTCGATAAATCCCTGCCTATTTCAGGGGAGATACTAGAAATCGGAACCGGTAAGGGGCATTTTGCCCTCGCTTTAGCCAAACGCGGATTTAATTTTACCAGCATAGATATCTCTAAAGAAGAGCAAGAGATTGCTATGCTGAATTTGCGCTATTTTGGTTTGGAAAAGAAAGTTGTTCTGAAAATCGAAGACGCGACACACCTAAATTTTTCAGACCAAAGTTTTAATACCATATTTTCTATAAATGTGTTTCACCATCTTGAAAAGCCACAGGCAGTTTTAGATGAGATAATCCGCCTCTTGCGGAATGGCGGAAAAGCGATCTTAAGCGATTTTAACGATAAAGGATTAGAGATAATTAACGCCTGCCATACCGCTGAAGGCAGGACGCACGATTATTTTAAACATCGTTTAAGCGAGGCCAAGGATTATTTCATTATGAAAGGATTTACTGTTAAGGAGTACCAGAGTCAAGTCCAGAAGGTACTTATAGCTGAGCGAATCCAAGGATTAAAAATATGATTATTTCGGTAGCAAGCGGAAAAGGCGGAACAGGTAAGACGACGATTGCAGTTAATCTAGCTTTATCTATTGATAATGTGCAATTCCTGGATTGTGACGTTGAAGAACCCAACGCCCATATTTTCCTGAAGCCGCAAATTAAAGCGCAGGAAAAAGCGGATATTCCCGTTCCTGAAATTGACGAATCAAAATGTAATTACTGCGGCAAATGCGCTAAGGTTTGCGTTTATAACGCCATAGCTGTTCTACCTTCTCAAAACGGAAAAAGAGGCGCTACGCTGATATTCGCCAATCTTTGTCACGGTTGCGGCGCTTGCAGCGCCTTATGTCCGGAAAAGGCAATAAAAGAAGTAAATAGAGAAATCGGCGTAGTAGAGCTTGGCAATTCCGGACAGATAGAATTTATTCATGGAAAATTAAATATCGGTGAAGCGATGTCTCCGCCGCTTATCCGCCAGGTTAAAGAGCATATTAATCTTAAAAAAACCGTAATTATTGACGCTCCTCCGGGCACGTCTTGTCCGGTAGTCACTTCGGTTAAGGGCAGTGATTTTTGCGTGCTAGTTACTGAGCCAACGCCTTTTGGTTTAAATGACCTGATTTTAGCAGTAGAGGTCTTGAGGAAATTGAAGATTCCCTTCGGAGTAGTGATCAACCGCGCTGATTTAGGAAATAATAAAACCGAGGAATACTGCAAACAGGAAAAAATCCCAATATTAATGAGAATTCCATTTAAAAAAGAAATAGCCATGGCTTATTCCAAGGGAGAACCCATGGTTCAAACATTCCCGGAATATAAAAAAGATTTTATTCAGTTGCATAAACAAATTGTCACCAATGTCTCTGATAAAAGAGCGGAGGAGAATAAAGATGGCAAGCAGTCGAGTCGCAAATGAAGGCATATTAAATATTCGAAAAAAGGGAAGCAATATTTTCAGGGAAGGGCCGCACATGCTGCCCGGGGTTTCTCTGATGATGGCGGAAGGCGTGCTTAAGTCTATAAAGGATTTAAAAAAACCATTTGTAACCATAATAAATTCATATACCAACCAAATCCCGGGGCACGCGCATCTTGATATTTTGGGAGGTATTCTAAGGAAAGAGCTCCAGAAGCTCGGGGTAAATGTCTGGTGCGCAAATATCGGAGGCGCTGTCGGAGATGGTATTGCCATGGGGCATTTTGGGATGAAGTATTCTTTACCATCCCGGGAGCTCATTACCGATCAAATTGAAACTATTATCGGCGCTCATCCTTGCGATGCGTGGATCGGCCTGGGTAATTGCGATAAGATTGTTCCCGCAATGTATAACGCTATGGTAAGGATTAATATTCCCGCTATTTACGTAAGCGGTGGGCCGATGCTAAGCGGTTTGAATAATACCGACCTTATTTCGGTTTTTGAAGGAGTAGGAAAACACAGCGTTGGCAAGATGAGCAAAGAAAAATTAGAGAGTCTGGCGGAGAGCGCTTGCCCCGGCTACGGAAGCTGCGCCGGTATGTTTACCGCAAACTCAATGAATTGTTTAGGCGAAGCCTTAGGTTTTGCTTTGCCGGGCAATGGGACAATTCCTGCTACCAACAGAATAAAAGGAAAAACCAGGCAGTTCCAAATAAATCCTGAAAGAATAAAGATTATAAAGGATGCCGCGAAAAGAATAGTTTATCTTTGGAAAAACAAAATTTGCCCCTTAGATATTTTAACCAAGGCGTCTTTAGATAACGCGTTTATTTTGGATATGGCTATGGGCGGATCTACAAACACCGTGTTGCACCTTTTGGCTCTAGCGCATGAGGCGGGCATTCAATATGACCTCAAACGTCTTAATGAATTATCTGGCGCTACTCCTAATGTGACGAAGGTTTCGCCATCTCGCCCGGAGATTCATATGGAGGATCTTCATCGGGTAGGAGGAATGGGAGCAATTTTGAGGAGTGTTTATGACGGAGGGTATTCAAAGATAAATCTTAAAGCCAAGACCGCCTACGGCACTTTGGGTACTTATGTTTTGAAATCACCTAAGCCGGATGGAGATGTGATTCGTGCTGTGGATAAAGCTTTTTCGCGTTCAGGCGGGTTAGTTGTTCTTTCCGGGAATATAGCAAGGCGCGGAGCTGTCTTAAAGACAAGCGGCGTGGATAAAGATATGTTTAGGTTTACAGGGAAAGCCAAAGTTTATGATTCTCAGGAAGAGGCTTTAGAGGCGATTTTAAAGAATAAAGTCAAAGACGGCGATGTAGTTGTAATCAGGTATGAAGGCCCTAAAGGCGGGCCCGGTATGCAAGAGATGCTTTCTCCGACTGCGGCAATAAAAGGCGCGGGAATAAGAGCGGCTTTAATCACAGATGGACGTTTTTCCGGAGGGACGAGAGGCCTTTGCATCGGCCACATATCTCCTGAAGCAGCCAGCGGTGGAGAGATAGGTTTGCTTAAAACCGGCGATATCATAGAAATAGATGTAGATAAGAGAAAATTAGATGTAAAACTCTCCCAAAAAGAATTAGCGGCGAGACGAAAAAAACAAGTTCCTTTTAAATCGAAAGTGGCAGGCGGATGGCTGGCGAGGTATATGAGTTTTGTGGAAAGCGCTGACAAGGGCGCAATTTTATCATCGGTTCAATAAAATGAAGGATTTGATTATAGATTTTTTGAAACAAAAAAGGTTTGCGGTAATTGGCTCTTTTAGAAACAAAGAAAAATATGCTTATAGGATTTTGGTTGATTTAATAAAAAAGGGTTATGAGGTATTTCCGGTAAATCCGCGTTTAGGCGAAGTAGAAGGCAGGGTTTGTTATAAAACCATAAGCGATATTCCGTATAGTGTGGATGTAGTTAATATTGTTACTCCGTCATCAATAACCGAAGCTATTTTAAAAGAATGCCTGCAAAAAGGCATAAAAAGAGCTTGGCTTCAGCCTGGGGCAGAGAGCGAAGCCGCTATAAAATTTTGTTATGATAATAATATAAAAGTAATTCATGGTATTTGCGTGATGCTAGAATCATTTAAAATTAAAGAAGGCTTATGAGTAAGGTTAAACTTTTTTTGATAAGTCTCTATCGAAGTACGGCCTTGCGGATATGGTTAATGGGAACACTTATTTATTCAATGTTTTCAGTCTGTCCTTTTTGCGGAAAGAACGCATGTCCGGGAAATTTCGGTACGGCAGCTTTGGTGGGTTCGATCTTTGCTTTTGGGAAAGCCGTTTTAAGTAAAGGCAAACGGCTGTTTCTATATTTGTTTTCTAAAAAACGAAGGGAGAGATTCTATGAATAAGAGAACCGATATTCTTATCATCGGCGCAGGCCCTGCCGGAATGGTAAGTGCTGTTACGGCCAGGCGGTATTATCCGGATAAGAATATTTTAGTAATAAAGAATATAAATAACGGCTGTATTCCCTGCGGGATTCCGTATATGTTCGCAAGCCTAAAGAACCCTCAGGATAATATTTTAGGGGTAGATTCTTTAACGAAGAATAATATTGAAGTCGTGATTGATGAGGCATCTAAAATTAAACGAGATAAAAGAAGCGTAGAGACAAAAAAAGGCGATGAATACGTTTACGAGAAATTAATTTTGGCTACAGGATCTTCTCCTGTTATTCCGAAGATTCCTGGAATTGATAAAAAAGGCGTATATCCTATATACAAAGATATGGATTATCTAAAGACTTGTGTTGAAGAAATTAAAAAAGCAAAAAGCGTTTTAATTATAGGGGGAGGCTTTATAGGGATAGAGTTCGCGGATGAGGTTTCAAAGATTTCTGGTATTAGCGTGCATTTAGCAGAGGTTCTACCTGGATTACTGGCGAATTCTTTTGACAGGGATTTCTCTTTGCTGGTTGAAGAGAAACTCAAAAGCAAAGGGGTTAATATTATTCTTAATGCAAAAGTCATTGAAATTTTAGGTAATGGCAAAGTAGAAGGAGTGCGATTTGAAAATGATCAGGATTTAAAGGCGGATAGTATTATTTTAGGGATAGGAGCAGTTCCTAATACTAAGCTTGCAACTGATGCGGGTCTGGATTTAGGGAGGGGTAAAGGGATATGGGTAGATGAATATATGCGCACCGCTGATCCTGATATTTTTGCGGTAGGCGATTGCGTGGGTAAAAGGGATTTTTATACGCGAAGGGATACTCCGGTTATGCTCGCCTCAACCGCCACTGCAGAAGCAAGAGTGGCTGGCGCAAGCCTCTATCAATTGAAGGTTGTCCGTGAAAATAAAGGGACAATCGCTATTTATTCTACTTATGTAGATGGGTTGGTTTTAGGCTCGGCAGGGCTTACGGAAATAAGCGCTAAGAAAGAAGGGTTTGAAATTATCGTAGGGAATAATGAAGGAGTAGATAAGCATCCCAAAAGCTTACCCGGAGTAAATAAAATAAAGGTAAGGCTAATTTTCTCCCGACAATCGGGGATACTTATGGGTGGTCAGGTATTAGGAGGAATATCGGCCGGTGAGATAATTAATATAATCGGTATGGCTATACAGCAAAGGGTCTCCTTAACTGAATTAGAAACATTACAGATGGCAACCCATCCGTATTTAACAAGTGCGCCTACTATGTATCCGATTGTATTAGCGGCTCAAGATGCATTAGGTAAGATATAAAGTTTTGGAGCGCGTATGAAACAAATAGTTGTTATCAGCGGAAAAGGCGGGACAGGAAAGACTGTAATCACAGGAGCGTTTGCCGCTTTAGCAAAAAATAAAGTCATGGCGGACTGCGATGTGGATGCGGCGGATTTACATTTGTTGCTGCAGCCGAAGATCAAAGAGCGCCATGATTTTAGAAGCGGTTTAAGCGCAGTGGTAGATAGAAAGGTATGCCAGCAATGCGGAAAGTGTATAGCAGCCTGCCGTTTTAATGCCATAAGCGACACTTTCGTTATCGACCCTGTGTCTTGCGAAGGATGCGCTTTTTGTAGTCATATCTGCCCGGTTGGCGCTATTAGGATGGAAGAGAATCTTGCAGGAGAGTGGTTTATCTCGGAGACTCGGTTTGGGCCTATGGTGCACGCAAAGCTTGGCATTGCGGAAGAAAATTCAGGCAAATTAGTGTCTTTAGTAAGAAAACAGGCAAAAGAGTTGGCAGAAAAGAATAATTGTGATTGGGTAATTATTGACGGCGCTCCGGGCATAGGCTGTCCGGTTATCGCTTCGCTTTCAGGGATTGATTGCGCGGTTGTGGTGACTGAGCCTACTTTATCCGGATTGCATGACGCATCAAGAGTTATCGAGGTGACGACGCATTTTAACGTTCCGGCGCAGCTAATAATTAATAAATACGATTTAAACCCGGAGATGTCTGAAAAAATAGAGGGATATTGCAAAGATAACAATATCCCGTTAATCGGCAAGGTCAGGTTTGATACGGAGGTAGTTGAGTCTATGGTAGAGGGCAAGACGATAATTGAGCATAAGGACTCCGCGGCAAAAGATGAGATTTGTCATATTTGGGAAAAACTGAAATCGTAAACATAGGAATTCTATGGATAGGCGAGATATTCACGTTTTGAAATATTTTTCATCGTATGTGAGTGTTTCTGAGGGAAAGGTAATCAATATTACCGAGCCAACGCTTATTTTCTGCCCATTGGCGGAGAATTTATATAAAAATTTTAAGGATTTGGGCAGCCATAATAAGGAAGCCGTTAAGGCTGCCATCAAGGATGCGATTGAGTCAAAAATAAAGGATTACGGATTTTTCACCGAAAAAAGAAAGTTTTCTTTTGGCGAAGTATCAATACCGTACGGTGCATCAGAAATGTTGAGTTTTGCTTTAAGGAAAAAGGCCGTTGATGCGGCAGTTGTAGTATGCGAAGGAGCGGGAACGGTTATTACGAATAACCCGGATATGGTGCAGGCCATAGGAGCACGGATGCACAGTTTGTTACTTACATCGCCCATAAAAGGGATTATAGAGAAACTTAAAGCTGCTGGTTGCCGGGTGATATTTGAGAATGCCTTCATTGATCAAGCGCGGGGGGTTGAAGAGGCAATAAGGTCAGGATATAAGAGTATCGCCGTTACGGTATGCGGACATTCCGCCGAAGACTTAAAGAGGCTTCGTTTATTGGAGAAAGAAAATAACGCCGCAATTGTCATTCTTTCGGTATGCACTACGGGGTTACCTAAGGATAAGGTCTCTCTTATACGCGATTACGCCGATTTAGTATGGAGCTGTGCTTCTTCTGAGGTGCGCCAGATAATCGGGCCTTCGTCTATAATGCAGCTTTCTAGGCAAATACCGGTTTTTGTGTTAACAAGACAGGGCGTGAATTTTATTGCGGCTTACGCAAACGACGAAAAGCTTATAAGGGATTTGGATGCTAGGAAACAGTACCTCTCTTCAAATGAACCAAGCGGGCAATGCGTTTATTTTGGGAATCTTAAGACATTTATCTGCGAGTCTATATTGCCAGTTAATGCCCGCAGAGAGCCTCGTTTTGAAGAGAAAAATCAGTACGCGTCCGTATAGATTATATCCGGAGGATATGTATATGAAAAATTCAAGTAGCAAGGAAGAAACAATCGGTTATCCTAAAGAGGTTATAAGTCTTTTAAATGACCCTAAGTTTTTTGGCAGAATGAACGACCCTACGGCTTCGTCATATTTAAAAGGCCCTTGCGGAGATTCCATGGAGTTTTATCTGGTGATAGAAAACAATAAAATTACGGACATCAGATACTACACGGATGGATGCGGCGCCACAAGGGCATGCGCAGCTTTTGTGGCTCAGATGGCTTACGGAAAGACTATCAGCCAGGCTTTGAAGATCTCAGCCAATGATGTAATTTCAAGTCTAAAGGGCTTACCCGATGACCATTTGCACTGTTCGATTTTATCAGTCAGCACCCTTTACCGGGCGATAGCGGATTATTTGTTAAAGAAATGATTATAACTAAACAAAAACCTATAGATGAGATTTTTGACTATGTCAAAAATGACTCGGCTATGTTTTTAGTAGGTTGCGCTGTCTGCGCAACCACCTGTAAGACTGGGGGAGAGGCTGAGACCAAACAGTTATCCGAGATTTTAATCAGCAAAGGTAAAAATGTAACCGGATGGGATATTTTAAATCCGGCTTGCTATTTATTAGAATCAAAGAAGCTTCTCAGGCGCAAAGAGAAAGAAATAGCCGCGGCAGATGCGATTATCAGCCTTGCCTGTGGCGGAGGCACGCAGGCAATAGCGGAAATTATCAGAAAGCCGATATACCCGGCTAATGATACTTTATTTCAGGGGGAGATAATCCGGCTTTCTCCGCAGGAGGATCGTTTTGAGAAAAAATGCCTTATGTGCGGAGAGTGCGTTATCGGTACTACCGGCGGGATCTGTCCTGCAACACGTTGTCCTAAAGGGCTTCGCAGCGGTCCGTGCGGAGGCGTTAATAAAGGAAAATGCGAAGTGGATCCTGAGCGGGATTGCGCTTGGGTGCTTATTTATAACAGGCTAAAAGAGCTCAGGCAGCTTGGTAATATGAACATATTAGCCGGTTCGCGGGATTATCGTAATGAGAAAAACTACGTTTTAGTTAATAAGCGATAATAAAATGGAGAAAATATGGACGTGAAGGAAAAAGAATATTTAGAGCAGGAAAAGCGCCTTAAGGAAAAAATGGCAAAGGTTAAATATGCGCTCATTGTGATGAGCGGAAAAGGCGGAGTAGGTAAAACATCAGTGGCGGTTAATCTTGCCTATGCCTTATCGTTAGCCGCAAAGAACGTCGGGATTCTGGACGTTGATATTCATGGGCCTAATATCGCCAAGATGCTGGGCATTGAAAGACATTCTTTGTATGGATTTGAATTTGGGATTCAGCCGGTTGAAGTATCAAAAAATCTTAAGGCGGTAAGCGTCGCGCTCACCGGCTATGATTCAGATCAGCCGGTTATTTGGCGCGGGCCGATGAAAGCGGCGATTATCAGGCAGTTTCTGGCTGATGTCAATTGGGGGGACTTGGATTATTTAATTATAGATTCTCCTCCGGGCACAGGAGATGAGCCGTTAAGCGCTTGCCAGCTAATTCCTAATGTGAGCGGGGCAATAATCGTGACTACTCCTCAGGATGTAGCGGTGTTAGATGCGCGTAAAACTATTCAGTTCGCCAAAGAATTAAAGATCCCGGTTGTCGGCGTCATCGAGAATATGAGCGGTTTTACCTGCCCGCATTGCGGCAGCCAGATAGATATTTTTAAGCGGGGAGGCGGAGAAAAAGCGGCAGAGGAACTAAAGGTGCCATTTTTGGGCAGCGTGCCGTTTGAGCCGGAGTTTGTTGAGTTTGGCGATAAGGGCACTCCTTTTGTATCCTTCAAGGAAAAATCAAAATCAGCAGAGGCCTTTATGAGTATAGTGAATAAGATCAAGGAATTTACAGGCGATAACTAATGAAACCAGCGTTTAAATATATTTACGGCCCTGTTCCTTCGTGGAGACTGGGTAGTTCCTTAGGCATAGATTTGCTTTCACAAGAAGAGAAGATTTGCAATTTCGATTGTCTTTATTGCCAGCTCGGACAGACTAAAAAATATACATTAGAAAGAAAAGAGTATGTTCCCATCAAAGAAGTTATCGATGAATTAGGGGAATTACCCGATACAAACATAGATTATATTACTTTTTCCGGAAGGGGAGAACCTACCCTTGCAGATAATTTAGGCGAAGGGATTAAGGCGGTAAAGTTGATCCGTAAAGAACCGGTTGCGGTTTTGACTAACAGTTCTTTGATTGGTTCAGATGAAGTGAGGGAAAAGCTTGCTTTAGCGGATTTTGTCATTGTCAAGTTAGATGCCTATTCCCTGGAATCCTTACGGGAAATTAACCGGTCGGCTGAGGGAATAGAATTTGGCAATATTTTAGAAGGCATAAGGGCGTTTAAAAAGAATTTCAAGAGAAAGTTGGCACTGCAGATAATGCTTGTAGATAGCAATAAAAAGGAAGTTAGCAAGTTTATTTATCTGGCAAATTATATCAAGCCGGATGAAATACAAGTGAATACTTCGCTAAGGCCATGTAATATTAAGCCGCTGGCAAAAGAAGAGATTCTAAAGATAAAGGATTATTTTATTGTAGGCTGTAAAGGAGTTAGCGTAGTCTCGGTTTATGATGAAAGGACGGTTAAGGATATTATTTCCCTAAGCGATGAAGATACGCTGAAAAGAAGAGGCAAGGTTAAATAATATTATGCTGGTAGAGATTTTGAAATCGAAGATACACGGAGCAATTATCACTAAAAAAGAACTTTATTACCAGGGGAGCATTGGTATTGACAGGGCAATTTTGGCAAAAAGCGATATTGTGGCTAACCAAAAAGTCCAGGTAGTAAATTTTAATAATGGCTCGCGTTTTGAGACATACGTGATTGAAGAAGAGAAAAATAGTGGGCAGATCGTTCTTTACGGCCCGGCAGCGCGCCAGGCAGAAGTAGGCGATATAGTTTGTATTATTGCGTATGGGTTAATTGAAAATACCGAGGCCAAGAGGTTTAATCCTCGGGTAGTTGTGTTGCAGGATAAGAATAGAGTAAAAGTATGAAAACTTATTTAGATTGCATTCCCTGTTTTTTTCGGCAGGCGCTTGAGGGCTGTCGGATTGTGCAAGCGGCTCCAAAGCAGCAAAAGCAGATTATTGATGCGTTTGCCAGAGAGATACCTAAGATATCGCTTAAGGCAAGCCCTCCGGAAATAGCCCGGATTGGTTACAGGCTTTTAAGTACCGCAGGCTTTAATGGAGATCCGTATCGGGCAATAAAGCAGAAAAGTAACCGTTGCGCGTTAAGGTTATTAGGAAGATTAAAGGAAAAAGTTAGCCGAGCAAGAGACAGGCTTCTTGAGGCAGTTGAATTAGCCATTGCCGGTAATATTATAGATTTTGGCGCAAAAAATAATTTAAATATCAAAGAAGAACTAAAAAAGATTTTAGCCGAAGAAAATAAATTTATACGCAAGCAATCTGTTTTTCATTACAGGGAGTTTAAGCGATCTCTTAAGAAGGCTGGGAAAATCTTATATTTGGCCGATAACGCGGGAGAGGTTGTTTTTGACCGCGTTTTGATTGAGGAAATAAAAAGAGAGTACCCGAAGAAAATTATTTACTATGCCGTTAAAGAAAAGCCCGTTATAAATGATGCCTTGTTTGAAGACGCTAAAATGTGCGGGATAGACAAAGCGGCGAGAATAATTTCTAACGGCGCGGACGCCCCAGGGACACTTTTGGCATTATGCTCGAAGGAATTCATGCAGATATATAAACGCGCGGATATAATTATTAGTAAGGGGCAAGGTAATTTTGAATCCTTGTCGCACCAGAAGAGGCCGATATTTTTTCTGTTCATGGTGAAATGCCCGGTTGTGGCTAAAGAAACCGGCTGTAAAATGGGAAATATAGTTTTATTTTACAATTTAAAGATAAATGGAACCGTTAGAGATAAAAAAATATCCTGATAGCGTGTTAAGAAAAAAGTGTATTTTAGTAGAACGGATTACCGAAACCGAAGTGCGACTTTTTGAGGAGATGCTTTTCACTATGCGTCATTTTGCGGGCATAGGTTTAGCGGCTCCGCAGATCGGGATTACCAGAAATATGGTAGTTGCTGATATCGGCGAGGGGCCGATTATGCTGGCGAATCCTAAAATCTTGAACTCGAGGGGTGCCGAAAAGATGGAAGAAGGATGTTTAAGTATTCCCGGCGTAGAAGTTATTGTTGAGAGGGCGGATGAAATTATAATATCCGGCTTAAATGAGAAAGACGAATCGATCAAACTGAAGGCACAGGGGCTTTTAGCAAGAGTGCTTCAGCATGAGATAGACCATTTGAATGGGAAATTGATCATAGATTATTTAAACATTTTAGAAAAATTTAAATTAAGGCTGCATACGAGAAGGAGAATTGAGCAACATGCCAATTTATGAATATAAATGCAAAAACTGCGGAAGGGTGAACGAATTTCTTGTGGGCGTTGGGCAGGAGAAGGCAGAAATTAAATGTAATTCATGCGGGAGTAAAGATTTAGAAAAGATGTTCTCGCAGAGTTTTATTTCTACGGGTGGCCGTATCATTGGTTCGCAGGGAGGTAAAACCTGTTGCGGCAGGACTGAAAGATGCGATACTCCGCCCTGTTCGGGAGATGGGATTTGTAAAAGATGAAATTAGTCACTAAAGATATTCATTACGCGATTAAAGCGCTGCTTTATATCGCCAGAGATCCTGCTAAGGTAGTTTCCGTAAATGAGTTAGTAAAAAAAATGCATATGCGAAGGGCTTTCTTAAGAAGGATTTTACAGGCTTTAAGCAGACATAAAATATTGAAGTCTTCCCAAGGACGCGGAGGCGGTTTTATGATGAATGTTAAGCCGGATAAAATACGCATCATAGAGATAGTGGGTATTTTTCATAAAAAGGCGGATATTGTTGATTATTTGCTGGAGAAAGATATTTGCCCGCATCCGCATAAATGTTTGTTAATGCGAAAATTAACGAATATTGAGACGCAATTAAGAGATGCATTAAACCGGCTTACCATGGCAAGATTACTTAAGAGTGTCAGCAACTGATTTGGGAGAGATATCTGGAAAGGTTGAGTTGATAAATGAAAATAAAAATTCTTTTTGATAAAGGCGCATTAGATAAAAAGATTCGCGTCGGCTGGGGTGTTTCGTTTTTGATTGACGATAAAATATTATTTGATACCGGCGAAAAGGGGGAATGGCTGCTTGATAATATGGGTTCTTTAGGAATTGATATAAACAAAATTGAAGCGGTAGTGATTTCGCATGATCATTGGGATCACTGGGGCGGGCTTTGGGATTTATTGGCAAAAAAGGTTGGGCTTAAAGTTTACGCCTGCCCGGGATTCGGCAAGGAATTTAAGGAGAGAGTCAAAAAATCGGGAGGAGAATTATTTGAGGCCGACAAATTTAAAGAAATTGCGCCGAGTATTTATACCACAGGAGAAATACCCGGCGCATATCATGGCAAATATATGGCGGAACAGGCTATTGTGTTAGAAACTAATAAGGGCCTTACTGTAATTACGGGATGCGCCCACCCTGGAATTTTAAAAATGGTTGAAAAAGTAAAAGCCAAATTTTCTGACGAGCCAATTTACTTTGTATTGGGCGGGTTTCACTTAATGGAATCGGATAAGCGTGCGATAGAAATTGTCTCAGAGAGTTTTAAGAAGATGGGCATACTAAAAGCCGGGCCTACGCACTGTTCCGGAGATACAGCGGAGAATATTTTTAAAGCATGCTATGAAGGAAATTTCGTTTTGGTAAAGGCAGGCCAAGAAATCGAGGTTTAATTATATGCCAGGGCAGATTTTAAGGGAATTAAGAGCGCATGCGCCTTTTACGCTATTTGGAACCATCACTGGGGCAATTATTATGTTATTTTCCTTAAAATTGCCTTATAAGGTTTCATACAATATCTTTTATATGCTGCATCCTTTGCATGTATTTTTAAGCGCGTTGGTTACCGCAGCAATGTATAAACTCCACATGTGTCCAAGCATCGGAGTTAATTGTATTAAAGGAAAGTGTAATTTTTGGGCTTTAATTATCATAGGTTATGTTGGATCCGTAGGCATAGCGACTATCAGTGATTCTCTTATTCCTTATATGGCTGAATATTTGCTTGGTATGCCTAACAGGGGGATACATCTCGGCTTCATTGAAAAATGGTGGTTGGTTAATCCTTTAGCTATCTTGGGCATAGTTATTGCCTATCTTAAGCCAAAGACAAAATTTCCTCATGCCGGGCATGTATTGTTGAGTACTTGGGCGTCATTGTTTCATATGATTATGGCAAAGATTGAGATTTTAAGCTGGTTTTCATATGCCGCTATTTTTATTTTCTTATTTTTAGCGGTTTGGTTGCCTTGCTGCGTAAGTGATATAGTTTTTCCTTTGCTATTTGTGAGAGAAAATAAGGTAAAATAAACCCTTGAAAAGATAATGTCTCCATGGTTAATGTGAGGAGGTTTATATTATATTTGTTCAGGTGGCAGCTCAGCACTCCTATTTTGTGGCTTGTGGTAAGGAATTTAGGAGTGGGTATTTGGTCTACGGTACTCGCGAATCTTATAGGCGGTGCGATTTTTTTCTGGGTAGACAGGTTTATATTTACAAGTTACGCGGTTGAGGTCTGGCAATTTAAGGATAAAGGCAGGTGCGATGAATGTGGAAAAGTTGAGAGCCTGTGGAGGTTGGTAAGAGCTCCTAATTATGATAGGCGAGATTCAAACCCCCATTTTTTGTGTATGCAATGCTCCAAGAAGAAGACTGATGAATTAAGGGCGCAGGGAATTAAAATCAGGGGCAAGAGTTTATGAAAAACAGGCCTTTTGTTAAGACGCTTGACAGCGCGAGAAAATTTAAGCGCCTATTTGGCAATTCGCGTAAGAAAAAAGGCCTATGCTCTGGATTTATAATTCTTAAGAGAGGCAAATCTATAGGGATTCATAGCACAGGTAAAAGAGAAGAAATTATAATTGTCTTGGAAGGCAAGGCGCAGGTTAGTATCGCAGACAAACATTTTATTTTAAAAAATGGGATGGTATTATATATCCCGCCTAATACTTTGCACAATGTAAAAAATATAGATGCGAGGTTACTTAAATATCTGTATGTTACTGCGGCGGCTATATAAAAGGATTCTATGCACGAGACAAGATTTATTAATGAAATATTTGCTGTTTTAAAAGAGAAACTGGCTGAAGAAAAGGCCACGGAACAGGTTGTAGTTAATGTCCGGCTAAGCCCTTTTAGCCATGTCGCTGCTGAAAGCTTGCAGGCATCTTTTAAGGAGTTAATCAAGGGAGAAAATTTTAAGAATGCGCGGCTTAAAGTTTTGCCTCTTGAGATTCTATTAGAATGTAAAAACTGCAAGCGTACCACCCGAATTACCAAGAGGGTATTCGGTTGCCCTTTTTGTGAAAGCACGGATGTTAATATTCAAATGGATAAAGAATTTTTTGTCGAATCGATAGAGATTAAGCGCAAAGAGGCGGAGGTATAAAATGGGAATTAATATAAATGATAGCAATTTCAAAAAAGAGGTATTGGAAGAAGGTTTGCCTGTTTTGGTGGATTTCTGGGCGGTGTGGTGCGGGCCTTGCCTTAGGCTTGCGCCGGTGATTGAACAGATCGCAAAGGAGTATCAGGGGAAATTAAAGGTCTGCAAATTAAATGTTGATGACGCGCCTAAAACAGCCGCTGACTATGAAGTTATGAGCATCCCGACAATAGCGATTTTTAAGAAGGGAAAAGTCGTGGATAAATTTGTCGGCGCGCTCCCCAAGGCAGAGCTGGAAGCCGCCATTAAGCCTTATATATAACATAAATCTATAAGGGGGTTAGTTGGATTCATCAAAGGGTAATAAAAATTCTATTCATAAAGCAGTTGTGACTTGGGATGAAAAGAACAAGTCGTTTTTGTGTTTCGTAGGCAATAAAACTATTAAAGTAGCCGCTTCTTTGGAATCTAAAACGCATGATGATATGTTGACTCCCGAAGAGCTATTTGTGGATTCGATAGAAAGTTTCGTAAAAGATACTTTTATGGATGCCGCTAAGCGGAATAAGATTGAAGTTTTGAGTTATGACAGCGAAGGGCGCGGGATCGTTGATAAAGTCGAAAACAAGCTTATGTTCACTGAAATTAACATCCGGCCGCAAATAGTAGTTATGACAAAGAGCCAGGCAGAGAAAGCGAAAGAACTTATAGAGCTTGCCGGGGAAAATTTCGACATAGCGAGTCTTATCAGATGTAAAATTAGAATTTATCCGGAAATAAAATAGGATTATAATATGATGAATTTTAAGCAGATTGATGAAGCAAGAAAGATTCTGGGGTTAGACGAGGAGGCAAGCATAGAAGAAATTAAAGATGCCTTCAGGGATTTAGCTCTCAAGTACCATCCTGATAGATGCAAAGAGAAGGATAAGAAACGCTGCGAGGAGATGTTTAAAAAAATAAACCATGCCAAAGATATTATCGGAAGTTACTGCGCAAATTACCGATATTCTTTTAAAGAAAAAGAGGTTAAGAAGAATACTATGTCAAAAGAAGAATACGAGCATCTTAAAAGGTTTTATGACGGCTGGTTCGGAGATCTAGATTTATGAGCGATGTCTTCGGTAAACATTATAAGAAATATGACGCATGGTATGATAAGCATAAATTTGCTTTTTTATCAGAAATAGAGGCAATAAAAAAGGTCCTGCCGCGGAATAAAAAAGGGCTGGAAATTGGCGTTGGCACAGGCAGATTTGCTTCTAGATTAGGAATAAAGTACGGGGTTGATCCTTCTGAAAATATGCTTAAAATTGCCCAAAAAAGAGGCATAGATGCACACCGTGCTCAAGGAGAAAGATTGCCGTTTGATAGTTCCGCTTTAGATTATATTGCCATTATTATTACCTTGTGTTTTGTCAAAGATCCAGTAAAAGTATTGATAGAGGCAAAAAGGGTTTTAAAGAAGCGCGGCAAGGTTATTATCGGCATTATCGATAAGGATAGTTTTTTAGGCAGGTTTTATCAAGGGAAAAAGAGCCTGTTTTATAGGCAGGCACATTTTTTCGGCGTAAGAGAACTTACTGATTTGCTTAAGATGACAGGTTTTAGTAGGATTTCGTATTATCAAACGATATATAAATTCCCGGATAAAATGCATTCAGTGGAGAAACCCAAGAAAGGCTTTGGCAAAGGCGCATTTGTTGTAATCTCAGGAGAAAAAAGATGAAGTTATTTATCAAATTATTCGCACTTCTATGTTATGTATGTCCGTTTTGTATAATTGCAAGGGCATTACCTGATTCCAAGTTTGCCAAGGGCATGGAGGGATTTGGCAAGATTTGCCCTTTTTGTAGAGCATATAAAAAACTCAAATCAAACTAAAGTGTGCGGTTGGCGCCATGAAAATCATTTAACCTGCGAGGGGCTAAAATGAAAATAGGAATAATTATTTCAAATAATGATGCGGAAACTTGTTGGAACGCGCTTAGGTATGCTAATTTTGCCATCGGCCAGAAGGATGAAGTAAAAGTCTTTTTCATGGGTAAAGGTGTCGAATATCAGAAAATCAGTACGGACAAGTTCAATACCGTTGAGCAGGCGGATAAATTACTAAAATCTGGCGGCAAGATTTATGCCTGCGGGAGCTGTATTAAGTCAAGAGAGCAGGAGAGTTCGGATATGTGCCCAATATCTACAATGAAAGATATGTATGATATCGTTAAAGAAAGCGATAAAGTAGTGACGTTCTAAGGTAGGTCTTAAAAATGGAAAATGTAATTGAAGTTAATGGATTAACAAAAAGATTTAAAGAAATCACTGCTGTTGATGGCATTAGTTTTGAAGTGAAAAAGGGAGAGGTTTTCGGATTCCTTGGCCCTAACGGAGCTGGCAAAACTACAACTATAAGGATGCTTGTAGGGTTCTCTCAACCCACTAATGGGAAGGCGTCTGTTTTGGGGTTTGATATTAATTCACAAATTGTACAGATAAAGAAACATATTGGGGTTGTTCCGGAAATTTCCAATCTTTATGATGAACTATCCGCTATTGACAACCTGATATTTATGGCCCAGCTCTATGGTGTTCCTTCAAGAAAGCGCAGGGAAAAATCCGAAGAATTGCTGAAGGTCTTTCGGCTTTATGAGCGTAAAGACAGCCTCTTTTGCACATTTTCCCGGGGCATGAAGCGGGCTTTAACAATTGCAGCAGCTTTAATTCATAATCCTGAAGTTCTTTTTCTGGATGAGCCTACAGTCGGCTTAGATGTAGTAGCTGCCAGATCTTTACGCAATTTGATATCTAATCTTCGCCAACAGGGGGTAACTATTTTCCTTACCACCCACTACCTAGAAGAAGCCGACCTTTTATGTGACCGTGTGGCTATTCTCGTAAAGGGAAGAATTTTGGCGATTGATACTCCCTTAAGTTTAAAGGCAAAAACTGATAAAAAATCATTGGAAGAGGCATTTATGAAGATTACAGGTTTAGAGCCAGAGGTTTTAGTAATTGAAAAAGGAAAGTAAGATGTGGCGCGATAACTTACGAGGCATTTTCTATATTGCCTTAAAAGATTTAAAGACATACTATTTTAAGCCGCCGGCAGTGAGCTGGGGTATTGTCTTTCCGATTACCTGGATTTTAGCTTTTTATTTAAGAAACCCCGGAGATTTTAAAGAATTAGTGCCTGGATTGATTGCAATGACGATTCTTTTTAGTACTACTGCCGCCGAGGCAGTGGTGATAAATTTTGAACTAAGGCTTGGCTCTTTAGAGAGATTGCTTTTAGCGCCCATTAGTATAGCCGCGGTGCTTCTGGGAAAGGTGCTGGGAGGTGTTATTTTCGGCTTCTTGATGACAACCGTAGTAACGATAGTTTCTGTGGTAGTGCTTGGGCTCCATCCTAACGTACTGTACCTTATTTTAATAATTCTTCCTTCGCTCTTTGTATTCTCATCCCTTGGTGCTCTTTTATGCGTGATGGTGAAAGAAGTTTTTGAGGCTCAGACACTACTTAATCTCCCACGGTTCTTAATGATATTTTTAAGTGGCGTTGTTTATCCGGTTTCCAAAATGCCTGCGGCATTACAATATCTTTCTTATACATTACCTCTTACCTATACAGTAGAAGGCCTGCGGCTTTCGTTTTCAGAGATGGTTTCAAACAAAATAATTCTTCCATACACTCTTTTGCTTATCGGGTTTTTCTTCATTTTCCTTTTTCCTGCAATAAAGTTACTTTACAAAAGGTTTGAATAGGAGGAATTCTTTACAAATACTAAAGGATAAAAAATGACTATAGATTTAACTCAAATGCAGCCGGGAGAAGCCGGTATAGTGAAAGAGATTCAGGGCGGCCAGGGCTTTGTAAGAAAATTACAAAGTATGGGAGTGCGGCCGGAAAAGAAGATAACTAAGGTAAGTTCGCATTTCTGGCGCGGCCCGCAGACAGTAGAAGTGGACAATATGCAGATCGCTGTCGGCTTCGGCATGGCAAAGAAAATTATGGTGGCGGTAAAGAGATGAACCCCGCCCTTCCTAAAGAAGATTGGTATTACGTATATATGCTCAAAAGCAATAAAACCTCTTATATCTACATAGGTTGTACGGCTAATTTAAAGAAGAGATTAAAAGAACATGAGGATGGGAAGGTCTATTCAACCAAGAAGATGTTGCCGGTAGAATTGATATATTATGAGGCGTATAGAGTCAAAGAATGCGCATATAAGCGGGAATCATCTTTAAAACAATATGGAAGCGGGCTGGCGAAATTAAAGCGGCGACTTGGAATAGAAGGAAGGGCGGGGTGAAGATAGAAAAGATTTTGCTAATAGGTAATCCTAACGTCGGCAAGAGCGCCATATTTTCCCGGCTTACCGGAGCAAAAGTAATAATTTCTAATTATCCCGGGACAACGGTAGAGTTTACTCAAGGCAAGATAAAGCTTGGCGATGAAACAGTAATGATCATAGATGTGCCGGGAACATATACCTTAGAGCCAACCTGTAAAGCCGAAGATGTGGCATGCCGAATGTTGCAAGAGGGAGGATTGGTTGTTAATGTTGTCGATGCCACAAATTTGGAAAGAAACCTGCATCTTACCTTGCAGTTATTGGAGGGCGATATTACGGTAATTGTGGCTTTGAATATATGGGATGATACCAAGCATCGGGGAATTTCTATTGATGTTAAAAAATTAGAAGAGCAATTAGGGGTGCCGGTAGTCCCTACTTGTGGCCTAAGCGGAGAGGGCATTAAGGAATTGATTGAGCGGCTGCCGGAAGCAAAGGCGAGAAGCTTACCCATATCTTCTGATGCTCAGAAATGGGAGAAGATTGGCAAAATTGTGGAAGAAGTCCAAAAATTAACTCACCGTCACCATACGTTACTAGAAAGATTGGAAGATTTGAGTATCCAGCCACTCACAGGCCTGCCTATTGCCTTGGGCATTATATACTGCGCTTTTTGGATTATCCGGTTTATTGGGGAGAACCTAATCAGTTATCTCTTCGGACCTTTATTTGATAAATTGTGGTTGCCTTTAATGATGAAATTAAGCGTATTCTTAGGCGAGGGATCATTTTTGCATCATCTCTTAATCGGGAATTTAATCGGGGGCACTATAGACTTCGGCCAATCATTCGGGTTATTAACCACCGGATTTTTTGTGCCTATTGGCATGGTTCTGCCTTATATCTTTAGTTTTTATCTCGTGTTAGGGATATTAGAAGATTTTGGTTATCTTCCTCGTTTAGCGGTCCTCACGGATAATTTTATGCATCATTTAGGGCTTCATGGATACGCGATAATCCCCTTTATTTTAGGCTTAGGATGCAATGTTCCGGGAGCATTGGCTACCCGAATATTGGAAGAAAGGCGCGAAAAGTTTATCGCCGCTACCCTAATGGCGATTGCTATTCCTTGTATGGCGCAAACAGCCATGATTGTGGGACTGGTTGGGCAGCGGGGAGGTAAATACGTAGTGATTGTATTCTTCACTCTTTTTGCCCTTTTGGTCATCAAAGGGGTAATATTAAACAGGGTCTTAAAAGGCACAAGCCCGGAGATATTAGTTGAAATTCCTCCTTATCGGATACCTCAAATTCAAGCTATGATTAAGAAGCTCTGGATGCGTTTATCCGGTTTTTTAAGGGAGGCCCTGCCTTTTGTGCTCTTGGGCGTGCTTTTTGTGAATATTCTCCACATGCTAAAAATAATAGATTTTTTTGCGCATCTCTTTACCCCGGTTTTAACCGGCTTATGGGGGCTTCCCAAAGAAGCTATCTCTGCGTTGATAGTCGGGTTTTTAAGAAAAGACGTTGCTGTGGGCATGCTCGGGCCCCTTAATTTGACTACTAAGCAATTAGTAGCTGGCTCTACGATATTAGCGGTTTATTTTCCCTGTATCGCTACTTATATAGTTTTAATCAGGGAATTGGGAATGAAAGATATGCTTAAAGCGACTTTAATTATGATATTTGTGGCTATATCGGTAGGAACAATTCTTAATCTAATTCTGTAAACTTTTCTTAGGTGGATTGGCTTGTTTAGGAAAGATATGAAGAGAATTTCGAATATATGGATCATTATAAGTTTAACAGTTATCTTGAGTTCCTGCGCAAGGGCGCCAATTAAACCAACAGTTTCTCCCACGCAAGAGATTTATCCGCAGTTGACCGGCCCCATTTTAAGACAAGACCTTTTTCATGCCGTAGCTCCCGGAGAAACGCTCTGGCGTATAAGCAAGATGTACGATGTAAAAATAGAAGATATTATGCGGGCAAATAATTTAAATAAATCCAAGGAATTAGAAATGGGGCAGCGTCTTCTTATCCCGCAGGCAGCACCTATAAGGCCGGTAATTGCTTTGTATCGCTCGAATAAATGGAGATACATTATCATCCATCATAGCGCAACAGATGAAGGGAATGCATTCGACTTTGATAAATTGCATAAGCGCAAGGGCTGGGAGGGCATAGGGTATGATTTCGTTATAGATAACGGAAGCAATGGGAAGGCGGATGGTCAGATTGAGGTTTCACCACGCTGGATAAAACAAGAAGACGGCGCCCATTGCCGCGCCTCGGATATGAATTCTAAGGGTATAGGGATTTGTTTAGTGGGTAATTTTAGCAAAGAAAGAGTTTCCGAGAAACAGATGGCCTCAGTAGTTTATTTGGTGAATATTTTAAGAAAATATTACAAAATCCCTCAGAATCATATTATGGGGCACGGCCGAGTTCCCGGAGCAAAGACCGAGTGCCCTGGGAAATACTTTCCTTGGAGAGAATTTTATAATAAACTGAATTCGAATATCCAGTAAAATTATTAGCTGAATTATGATAAAAAGAATCATTTTTATAAGTTTACTGGCATGTTTTTTGGGCTCAGGTACTTATTTTTCCTACTCTAGGTACCAAATCTTCAAAAAAGCAGAAGAGAAGCGGATTTTATTAGAGAAAAGAAAGGCTGCATGGGATAACCTAAGAATTGCGGTCAAAAATAGAATCGAAAATTTCGGCAACCACCCCAGCGTTGTTATTAAAGATTTAGATATGGGTTGGGAAATCGATTTTAACAAAGATAAATTGGTTCCCTTTTCCCTAAAATTTGATTCTCCGCCGAGACAGTAGGAGGATGTTTAAACTTCCACCCTACTGTTTGAGGAGAGCGTCAGGAAAAATGAGCAAAACCCCCTTGGAATAAAAGCTTGACAGGAATCAATGATGTGTTACACTTGTAACAGATAAGTTACAAGCCTGCCTTACCGGCAGGCAGGGAGTGCAGCATGAGATTTAACGCTTCGTTGCTGGGTATATTAAATTCAGCGACCAAATTAAAAATAGTTAAATTCCTGTTGACTCATGAGGCTTCAATGAGCGAGAGGGAGATTGCCTCTATCTTGAAGGTATCCCATATGAGTATCAATAGAACTATGCGCGAGTTATCGGAGGCGAATTTCGTTAACTTTATCACTGTTGGCAAAGCCCATTTATGGAAGGTTAACCGCAAAAGCTATGCCTTTAAGGTATTATCCGAGTTTATCAAGGGCGTCTCTGGCATAAAGGATCCTTTGGATGACTTAAAAGAGATGATTCTAACCAATATGTCTAAAACTTTAATAAAGCGGATAGTATTATTTGGCTCTGTGGCTAAGGGTGAAGAGAAAACAGATAGCGATATTGATATTTTTTTCTTGGTTAAAGATATTAAAGATAAAGAAAAGCTTGAGCCTGCCTTGGAGAAATTATCCAATGTTTGTCTTGAAATCTACGGGAATAGGTTGTCGCCGTATGTATTAACTGAACAAGAAGCCAAGAAAAAAACGAGACAGAAGTTTCTTTCCGAAATCAACAAGGGCATGGAGATATTTTCTTCTTAGAAAGGATAATATATGACACCGAAATTTAAAACTAGGGATGTAGAGAAATCTTTGTATACGAATTATCTTAAAAGAGCCGAGGAATGCTATCACGCAGCCAAGAGCTCTTTTGAGGCGCAGGAGTGGAACGCAGCCACTATAAGCGCAATCCATACGGTAATTGCAGCTTCTGATGCAATGTGCATTTATTTCTTAGGTAAGCGTAATGCCAGCGAAAGCCATAATGAGGCAGCAGCTCTTTTTAAGTCCATAAAAGCCGATGACGAGGAGATAAACGCCAATGCTAACAGGATCTCCAGGATACTTAGCATTAAAAACATGGCTGAATATGAAGATAGGCTGGTTTTCCGGGCTGAGGCTGAGAAGGCCTTAAGGGACTGCGAAAGATTCCTTGAGTACGTTAAAGCAAAACTGCCCAAATAATAGGGTTTATGTTGCAAAATAGGGCATTTATCTGGTTTCAAGGAGCAAATTCTCTTGCCTTAGCTGGGCAATGGAGTTTCGCTTGTTTTTTCCGGGCAGATAGCATACAATCTTAAAGGTTCTGTTTATTAACCAGTTCGGGCAGTTAGATTATAAATAGAAAGTTAGATGCTAAGAAATAAAAAATATTCCCTTTGCCTTATTGCGATTGTTTTATCTATTTTCTATTTTTCAGGCATTGGTTTTTCCCAAGAGATTAAGGCATTACCGCCCTTCACTAATACCGACCGCGTACTTATCCTCTCCCCCCATCCGGATGACGAGGCCGTCGGCACGGCAGGCCTCATACAGAGAGCTCTTCAGGCGGGTGCCAAAGTTAAAGTCCTCTGTTATACCAACGGCGACAATAACGAATTGGCTTTTATTGTTTATGAAAAACGCCTCACCTTCAGAAAAGGAGAGTTTTTGCATATGGGGGAGGTTAGAAGAAAAGAAACCCTTGCGGCGATGGCATTATTGGGCTTGAAGCCCGCTGACGTTATATTTCTCGGCTATCCGGATTTCGGGACAATGGAGATTTTAACCAAATATTGGGGGGAAACCCGTCCGTTTAAAAGCATGTTAACCAGGGTCACCAAGGTTGCTTATCCTGAGGCGATGTCTTTTAATGCCCCGTATGTAGGTGAAAGCATACTTAAAGACATCAAGCAGATATTGCTTGATTTTAGGCCGACGAAAGTTTTCGTTTCCCACCCTGCAGATACCAACAGAGATCACCGTTCGTTGTATTTATTTTTGCAAGTTGCCTTATGGGATTTGGAGAAACAAATTAAGAGGCCGCAGATTTTTCCTTGCCTTATCCATGTTCGTGGCTGGCTAAAACCGCGGGGTTACCATCCCGACTTAGAACTGAATCCTCCCCCCAAATTAATTGGGGCTTCCTGGCAGAAGCTGGAATTGACCGAAAAGGAAATAAAAACCAAGCGCGATGCCATCGCCTGTTACCGAAGCCAGATTAAATATAATCCGCCATACCTATTTACCTTTGCGCGCAAAAACGAACTTTTTGGCGATTTGTCTGTTATTAAATTAAATAAACCGAAGACAAAAGAAATTATCTGGCAGGACTTGGGAGCGCCCGAAGATGTTGAAGAAGGCCTGCAAGGGGAAAATCAAAATCAGCAAAAGCTAATCTTGGCTTTAGCATACGCAATTAAAGACGACAATCTGTTGATAAGAATAACCTTAAGGAGAAAGATTGACAAAAATTTAGGGATATCCATTTTTCTGCTCGGTTACAATAAAAACTTGAATTTTGCCCGCATGCCTAAGTTCCGGTTTTATATAAATGCCTTAGGATTGCACACCAGGGAGAAAAAACAGGCGGTTAGGATTAAAGGTATCAAGCGAAAATTTGAAGGGAAGGCCTTAATTATAAAGATTCCGCTCATTAGCCTGGGGGAGCCCGATTACATATTAAGTTATACGAGGGCGCGTGCGGTTGGTTTGCTTTTGAACGAAACTGCCTGGCGGATAATAGAATTGGAGTAGCGATGGATGGGGTCCTCATCAGGCGCTACCAGAAAGAAGACCGCGATGCGGTAAGGAGCATTGCCTGGGATACGGCTTTTATCGGTGAGCCGGCAGATGCTTTTTTTGAGGACAGAGAGATTCTAACCGATTTCTTGACAAAATATTTTACCGATTACGAACCGGACTCTTGTTTTGTTGCCGAAGCTAATCGCGAAGTCATCGGTTATCTAATTGGAGCGAAGGATGCCGATCTCTTGAATAATGTTTTTCTAAATAGGATAATCCCGAAATTATTAGTTAAGGCAATAATCAGCGGTTTTATATTGAAAAAGAAAAATATGGTTTTTATCTTCCATTGTCTAGCCAGTTTTATAAAAGGAGGGTTTAGGGATCCGGATTTCTCCGAGCGTTATCCCGCGGTATTGCATATTAATCTTAGGGAAGGGTTTCGCAACTTAGGAATCGGTTCAAGATTAATTTGGGCCTGTTTGGATTATTTTACAAAAGAAAAAATAGCCGGTGTTCGTCTGGCAACGATGTCTGATAAGGCCAAGGATTTCTTTAATCAGCAGGGGTTTGAAACGCTATATAAAGGCCGGCGGTCCTATTTTAATTATATTCTGCACAGGGACGTCCCAATTTATATTCTGGGTAAACGGTTGCGATAAATCGATAGCCTTGATATATAGGGTAGATATGGTAGAATAAAGAAGATATTTGCGAGGATGGCGGAACGGCAGACGCGGCAGTTTGAGGGGCTGTTGGGCGTTGAGCCTGTGAGGGTTCAAATCCCTCTCCTCGCAAAAGTTAGGGACGGTTCTTTAAAAGAGCCGTCCCTCTATTTTTTAGAACCGCCCCTGTTTATTCTTTGCGTTTATCTTTTATATAATTGCTTCTCTCAAGGCGCTTGGCCGCTTCTTTTAATTCTGTCCCGATTTCGCTTATTTCGGCAACGTGGGTAATCTTACGTTCTCGGTTGGAGACTACCCCGATAGATACGGAAAGAAGAGGGATTTTTTGTAACTGGTTTTTTCTGTCTTTGGCAATGATATAGCCGTTTTTTCTGTCGGTTTCATTATAAAAAGAAGAGGCAATCTTATCGAATTCCTCAATAATTTTTTGGCAAATCCTATCTACCAAATCAGGAGTGGTTATAACTACAAAATCATCTCCGCCGATGTGCCCGACAAAATCCGATGGGGTTCCTAATTCCTGAGCCGTTCTTAATAATATTCTGGCGGTTTCCCTGATTACTTCATCGCCGTGCTCAAAGCCGTATTTGTCGTTATAGGATTTAAATTTATCTAAATCTAAGTAACAGACGGCAAATTGATTTTTTCCCTCTAGTCGCCGCGAGACTTCTTTTAATATCGAGACATTTCCCGGCAGGCGGGTAAGCGGGTTTGCTTCCAAGTCGCGTTGGGTTCTTCTAAGGATCATCCGGATACGCGCCAGCAGTTCTTTGGGTTCGAACGGCTTGACGATGTAGTCATCGGCTCCCGCATCGATACCGCCGACCTTATCATTTAAATCGCCCTTGCCGGTTACCATAATTATCGGCAGGTGCCGAAGTAAAAGGTCTTGTTTAATTTGGTGGCATACCCGGCGCCCGTCGATCTTAGGGATTTTATAATCCAAAAGAACCAAATCCGGAGCTTTGGTTTTGACTAACTTTAGCGCTTCCTCGCCGTCTTTGGCTTCCAAAATTTCGTAATTTTCTTCGGATAACGTTAGCCTTAATATATCCCGTATATCCGGATCGTCATCTACGATTAAAATTCTCTCTGCCATACTTATTATGCCTTAGGTAAGGTAAAGCTGAAGGTTGAACCTTGCCCTAATTTACTTTTCACCCAAATTTTTCCCTTATGCGCTTCGATGATATGCTTTATGAGGGAAAGCCCCAATCCCGTTCCTTTTACCTCTTGATTTATGGGATTATCTACGCGGTAAAACTCATCGAATACCGAGGTTAGCGCATCCTCAGGTATGCCGATGCCCGTGTCGCTCACATCGATTTGAAGAAAATCATCCGACGGATGACTAGTTACGGATATTTTTCCTTTTGCCGGCGTAAATTTTACGGCGTTACCGATAAGGTTGATAAATACGCGTTCTATCTGATTGCGGTCTGCGTTAACCTTTGCTGTCTCTTTAGTAATTTTTACGTCTAATTTAATATCTTTTGTTTTCAATTGTACGGATAAGAGGTCAGCCACGGCTTCGAGGATATCCTTTAAGTCTTGAGGTTCTAGTTTCATAGTTATCTTACCTGATTCAATGCGCGAAATATCTAACAGTTCGTTTACTAACTGGGCGAGTTCGTCGCTATGACGGTTTATCTTATCTAGGCGTTCCTTTACTGCTTTAGGAATTTGCCCTAGTTTTTCCGATAAAAGTATCGAGGCATAACCTTTTATGGAGGTAAGGGGGGTCCTTAATTCATGAGATACCGCCGAAATAAAGTCCGTCTTTCTTTTACTTACCTTTTTAATTTCTTCAAGCAACTCAGATAATTCTCTTGTTCTTTCCTCGACCTTTTTTTCCAATTCCTGCTGGGCAAGCCAGGTCTTCTCGAATAATCTGGCGTTTTCCAAGGCCTGGCCTATCTGGTTAGCCAGAATCGTTACCAGTTCTTCGTCTCCTTCGGTTAGAATGGTATCGGTTGATTCTGTCCCCAGGAATAGGAAGCCCGTAGTGCCCTCGCGGGGTAAGATGGGAGACATAATAAAATGAGTCACTTTAAATACCCTATTTATATTTTCTTTATGTTTTATATCTTGTAAAGAAAAAGACGATACCGCCATTTCTTGTTTAATTAATCTTAAGTAAAATTCCTTGCTTAATTCCAGATTATGCATTATTGAATGGATTTCTTCTTCGTCATAACCTCTGTTTAAAGTCAGGCGGAATTTTTTTTCTGCATTATTCCACAAAAAGGCAACCCCTTTTTCGAAACCCAAGTCTTCTAAGTGCGCATTCTGGATGTTCATAAAGATCTGGGTCTCCTCCAGGGTTGTGCTTATTGCACGCGATAATCTCTGCAGGGCATAGAGGCCGGCGATTTTCTTATCCAGCTCGTCCTGAGTTTTATTTAACTCTATATCTGTGCGCACGATGAGTTTTGCCTGTTCGTCAGTTTCTTCTAAAGATTTTTTTAGTTTAGATATTGAAGACCGTAGTTCCTGTATTTTTTCTATTTTTATCGCCAGGGCAATGGCGAGAGAAATGATGATAAAAATGCTCGCCAGCCCCAAAATATTAAATAGGTTTTCCGAATACAAATTATCCTCCTAACCCCAACACGGAAATGGTCTGGTTATGGAAATGGGCCTCGCCGTGATAACCTATGGCTTTTAAAGGTGCCTGTTCTCCGTAGGTGTAAAATCCCGCTATCGGGACATCCTCTCCGATGGCGTTCTTAACCATCTTTAGTTCTTCAATTGCGCCTCTTCTTAGCAGGCTATATCTAGAAGCGGAATCAAATACAAATGCTATATCTATCGACGAATATTTTTGTGGCTGCCCTAATTTTAGAGCGCTTAAGTTTTGTTTTGCCTCTTCGCTTGCCTGGCGCGCTGCTAGAAGACAGGATTCTTTATTACCGATCATCAATCTTATTTGGCTACCTAAAGGGATATCTCCTTGGCAGACCAGAGAACCATTATCTTCTATGGATAGGATATTTCTTAATAGGTATTCTTCTTCACCCTCCAAATACAGGCCGATAGGGTAAAGTGTGGAGATATACTTTAATTCCTTTTTTAACCCCGCAATATCTTTGGCAAAATAGTCCCGGTAGATACTGACCGCGGGTTTATTATCTATTCTTTCTATCACATTGCCATGGGAGTCGGTTACGGTCCTGGGTTTTCCTAAAGGTTTCCAGCCGTGTTTTATCCCCAAACCGAAGCTCAATCCTCCGCCTAATAATATGCCGACGGCGGCGTCAGTGAAGATTTCCTGGTTGAAAAATAAATAGGTTTTATGAAAACGTAAGTTATCCGACGCCGAAGCACCAATAATAGGAAAGCTTTTGCCCAGCCTTTCCTGTAAGCCCAGAATTAATTTTGAACCCTCTTCCATCAGCCCGTCACAGAAAAAAATACCGAATTCCCGCTGGCTGCCAGTAAATTCTTGCACTAATTTGCCCCCCAGTTCTTCACCCGCAGAAAGTGCCCCCTTTGTCTTTATATCCTTTACAAAAGCAGCGTTCATATTAAGTCCTTCGCAGCTGATAAGCACTAATAAGGCAGCGTGTTTATATATGCCCGAATTGGTTATAACTGCCTGGCTGCTGCAGCCGATCAGCGGCTGGCCGGCCAACTTGTTTTTTATAATCTTCAACAAAGAGGCCGAGGCGAGGTTAACGGTAGTAAATAAGATGGCGAAATCAATTTTGTCTTGGCCTATTTTTATACTTGCCTGATCCCACACTTCCCGGCCTACCAGAAGTGCATTTTTTTGTATGCTTAAGCCGATGCCTGCTTTCATTGCCAGTTAGCTTAATTGCATTGGTTTAACCCTTATTATCGCAATCAGATCCACCTACATTATAAGTAATGCCGACTGCGCGGTCAATAAATTTATTGACCGCGCAGTATGTTTATATTAAAATTGAAGCGTGGCACTATCGTCTAGTCTGGTGCTAAGGGATAATTTATGAAGGTATTAGAGAAAAATAAAGCGATTGAATTGAGGAGACGAGGGAAAACTTTTAGTGAAATCTTAAAAAAGATACCAGTTTCTAAGAGCAGCTTGAGCTATTGGTTAAGAGAGATTAATTTAACAGATGAGCAACTAACAAGGATAAGATATAAAAATGATAAAATAAAGAAAAAATTTATTGAATATAATAAATTAAGAAGAAGAGAGGCAGTAAAGCGGAGAGAAAATATTATAGAAGCAGCAAAGGAAGAAATAAATAAAATATCTAAACGAGAATTAAAGTTATTGGGTATAGCTCTATATTGGGGTGAGGGTTCAAAGTGTGAAAGAGCAGGAGCGGTGAAGTTTGTAAATTCAGATTCTATTATGATTAAAATAATGATGCGTTGGTTTAGAGAAATATGTCGTGTTCCGGAGTCAAAATTTAGGGTGAGCTTCCAGGCTTATGAATTACAAAATATAGATACGATAAGAACATTTTGGTCAAAGTTAACAGGAATCCCGTTCAGTCAGTTTACGGCACCTTCTTTGAGAATTAGTAAAACAAGCAAGGGCAAAAGAGGCAACATACTACCTTATGGTACACTTCAAGTACAAATTAGCAATTCCGCCCTTTTGACGAAAATATTAGGATGGATTGAAGGATTAAAAGGCCCCATCGTCTAGCCTGGTCCAGGACGCGTGGTTCTCAGCCACAAAACACCGGTTCAAATCCGGTTGGGGCTACCACTTGGAACGGTTAACCCCAAAGACTTAAGTCTTTGGGGCGGTTTCAGAAAGAGGTGGACTTCATTTTTGGAGTCCACTTTTATTTTGTGGATAACCTCACCTAAAAAGCGTTTTTTCTCGCCAAATGAAAAAGCTGGTGGAAACCCGAAGCGTATAACGCAGGAGGTTTCCAATGAGGTGCGCTATTTATGTGCGGGTTTCCACAGACGAACAAGCCAAAACAGGCTACTCTCTCGCCGCCCAGGTAGATAGAATAAAATCCTTCATCAAAAGTCAGGGCTGGGTCGCCACAGAAATTTACTCTGATGACGGCTATTCAGCCAAAGACCGCAACAGACCTGCCTTAAAGCGCCTAATGGATGACGTTTCAGAAAAGCGCTTTGAAGCAGTCTTGGTTTATAAGATAGACCGCTTATCTCGCCGGCTCAAAGACCTTATAGAAATCGTAGAAGAATTAGCCCATTATGACGTAGGCTTTAAGTCTATAACCGAGCTTATAGACACAACCACACCGGAGGGTCGGCTTATGTTTCATCAATTCGGTTCATTTGCGCAATACGAACGCGAACTTATAGGTCAGAGAACTAAAATGGGTATGCTAAAACGGATGAAGGAAGGGAAGTGGAATGGCGGGCCAGCCCCTTATGGCTATTGCCTTAATAGCCCAAATTTAAAAGTTAAGGAAAATGAAGCGAAAGTAGTGCGCTTGATATATGAACTTGCTGATAAACAAAATATGGGTGTTATCAATATTGCGCGCTATCTTAATGAACATAAGATTAAAGGCATAAGGGGTAAATGGCGGCAAAATGCCGTCTATCGGATACTCACAAATCCCGTCTATACCGGCTATTTATGTTGGGGCGGCGAGAGAGTAGCTGGGACTCACAAGCCCATCATTAAAGAGGCTCAGTTTGAAAAGATACAAAAAGATTTAAAGATACGGAAAGCAAAAACAAGAGGGCTTGTGAGTCCCAACCTTCTCACAGGTTTAATATTTTGTAATAAATGCAGCTCAGCTATGCACGTGCTGTATCCCGGCATACCACCTAAAAACAAATATAAATATTATGTCTGCACGAATAGGGCAATTCACAAGAACTGTAATACTGATTATATTAGAGCCGACATATTGGAGAAAGGCGTCTTGGATAAGATTAGAGAGTTTTATTCCGATGAAGCGTTATTAACTACAACCTTAAACAACTTAAAAAATAAATTTATGGCCGCACTACCCAATCTAACGATTCGGAGAAAGCACCTTTTACGAAAAACAGTACACCTTAAAAACCAAAAAGAAAACCTCCTTAAATGGATGGGAGAGAAAGGAGTAAAACCTTATACCCTAAATGCAATAAATGAAAAAATGGAGAAGATAGAGCCGGTGCTTAACGAATCACAATATGAATTGATGCGGATTGAAGAAGCGTTAGAGAGAAGGTCTGCTTTGGCTTGTTCGTCAAAAAATGTAGCCAGAGATGTTGAAAAATCTCTGGCAAATTTTACAGCTTTTTCCTTTGGCGAGAAAAAACGCTTTTTAGGTGAGGTTATCCACAAAATAAAAGTGGACTCCAAAAATGAAGTCCACCTCTTTCTGAAACCGCCCCAAAGACTTAAGTCTTTGGGGTTAACCGTTCCAAGTGGTAGCCTTCACAAGGAGAAAACCCAAAACGTAGACTGTTTTTATAGAATTAAATTCTCATTGATAGATTACTATAACAATACTAAGTCGTCAACGAAATTCTATGAAAGTTAGAGGAGTCTCGCTGGCAATGGGTTGTGGCTGTTTTGGGCGTGTTGGGTGGTGCTGGTAACGGTGGTTTTACTTCGCTCGCCTCGCTTGGGCTCGGCTCGCTCGTAAGCCTGCTTGGGCAGGCTAAAGAAGCACGAGGCGGGCGTGGTTTTCGTTTGCATTGCTTAATGTCATTGTCTTTAAGAAACTGCTTTTTATTCCAGTCTTATCTTGTCTTTTTTGCCTTTCGCTCTTCCCGCCTCCAACTCTCCCAAAAAACAAAGGCAAAATTTTCGCCCGCACCCGAAAATTTTGCCCCACAAAAACTGGTCTTGCATAACGGTTGAATTCAAATAAGTGGTGTCTTAATCTACTGGGGGAGAAGATTTTACTTGACAACTGTATAAATATACAGTATTATTATGTTAAGTTAAAGGGGCCGGTTAATTATGTCAGAACTTACAAAAAGACAAAAACAAATCTTGGATTTTATTATTGAAAGTATAGAAGATTACGGTTTTCCTCCGTCTGTTTCAGAGATACAAGATAGGTTTTCTTTTAAATCTCCAAATGCTGTTCAAGATCACCTCTCCGCTCTTGAAAGAAAAAAATATATATCTCGCCATCCTCACAAATCAAGAGGAATTGAAGTTTTAGTTGGTAAAAGTAGAGAGGAAAATGGTAATAGTAATACCGCGGAAATTCCCATTGTAGGGAAAGTTTCTGCTGGTTCGCCTATTTTAGCGCAGGAAAATCTTGAAGGAGCTCTTACGGTAGATAAAATTCTTATAAAGAATCCAAATAATGTATTTGCTTTGAGGGTTAAAGGTGATAGTATGGTCAACGCAGGTATTTTAGATGGAGATTTTGTGCTTGTCAGACAGCAACCAATTGCTAATCAAGGTGAAATTATTGTAGTATTGGTTGAGGATGAGGCAACTGTAAAGAGGTTTTATAAGGAAAATAATCAAATAAGATTGCAACCTGAGAATGAGAATATGTCGCCGATTATTGTTAATCCAAGAGATAGAAAAATTCAAATTATAGGTAAAGTAGAAGGCGTAATTAGGAAAATTTAATATGCGTTATTACGGTTGCAAAAATAGACTTTTAGATTTTTTAGAGAGTGGTGTTGTAGAAACAGGAATTAATCACGGCTCGGTATTTTGTGATTTATTTAGCGGCACCACAATAGTAGCTAAGCATTTTAAGAAAAAAGGCTATACGGTGATTGCTAATGATATTCTCGAATTCTCTTATGCTCTAGCGCGAGCATATATTAAGAATAATACATATCCGTTATTTAAAGGTCTTAAAGGATTAGTTGAAGGGGTGAATGGGAATAATATGGAGAGTATTTTAAGAATAATAGATTATTTAAATAATCTGCGCCCTCTCGAGGGATTTATTTATAAAAACTATTGTCCCGGTGGTACTAAGAATTCTCAATATCAAAGGCAGTATTTCTCAGATGAAAATGGTAAAAAAATAGATGCTATCAGAGTCAAAATTCAAGAGTGGAAAGATAAAGACTTAATAAGTGGGGATGAATTTTATACTCTGCTCGCATCCTTATTAGAAGCAGTTCCTTATGTAGCTAATATTTCCGGCAATTACGCTGCTTTTCTTAAAGCGTGGGACCCCAGAGCATTAAGGCCTTTAAGATTAAAAATTCCAGAGATACCCCCTAGCATTAGAAAAAATAAAGTATTTAAAGAAGACGCTAACCGCCTCATAAGAAAGATTTCCTGTGATATTCTTTATATGGATCCGCCGTATAACGAAAGGCAATACGCTTCAAATTATTTCCTACTAGAGTTAATAGCGGAGGGTTGGTTTAATGGTAATAAGCCAGAGATATACGGAAAAACAGGTATGCGTCCATATGAAAATCAGAAGTCACCTTATTGCCAAAAAGAGCACGTTAAAGATATATTCAGTGATTTAATAAAGAACGCGGATACAAAATTTATGCTTTTGAGTTATAATGATGAAGGGCTTATGAATAAGGAGGAGATTATAGATATTCTCTCCCCAAGAGGTACTGTAAAAATTCTTGAGACGGAGCATCGTAGATATAGAAGTATAAATCAAGACGATACAGATAGACGGATAGTTAAAGAGGTTTTATATTTTGTTAAGGTGCGAAAATAATGACTGAGAGACTAAATAAACTAGATGGGAAAAGATGGCTTCAATATTCTTTTAGTATTTGGAAAGATGTCCAGAAAAATCAAGAAGAATGGAAACTGAAGCACCCCGCCATGTTTCCGATAAAACTCGCCGAACGTCTAATTGAAATTTTTACAAATAAACCCGATCAATTGGTTTTAGATCCATTTATGGGTAGTGGCAGTACCCTTATCGCTGCTCAAATAATGAAAATGAAAGGTATTGGATTTGATGTTAGTAAAGAATATTGCGAAATGGCAAAACATAGATTAGAGAATATCTACAAAGATATGTTCAATGGGACTAATTATGAAATATTTTGTGACTCAGCTTTGAATCTTAAAAACTATCTACAGCCCAATTCTGTTGATTTGTCAATAACCTCTCCACCGTATTGGGATATTCTTAATCGTAAAAGAACGGCAGATAGGAAGGCAATACAAAATTACAGCGATTCTAAACTCGATTTCGGAAATATAGAGATATACGAAGATTTTTTATTATCTTTGCAGAAAGTATTTAAAGAAGTGTACGATGTGCTCAAACCGAAACACCACTGTATTGTTGTAGTTATGGATATCAGGAAAAATTCTACACTATATCAATTCCATTCGGATCTAACCAAGAAAATGCAAGATATTGGTTTTGTTTTAAACGACATTATTATTTGGGACCGGCAGAAAGAATATAATAATATGCGTCCTTTAGGGTATCCATATTCCTTTATTGTAAATAAGGTACATGAATACATCTTGATTTTTAAAAAACCCGAGATTAAAAAGGAGAAATAGCTTATGTCTACTTTTCTGGATCCAGATATGGCTTATTTGTTAGGCTTAATAGTCGGCAGAGGTACAATTAGGGAAGTAAGTGGCATGAAGCAGCTTATTATTGAATATCCATTTAGAAACCTAGAGGCAAAAGGCATTAAAAAATCATTTGATACTAAAGACAAGATATTATTAAGTCTGGATGATACTATAAACCGTCTCGGCGAATTAACAGAAGTTACGCCTAAAAAAGTAGTCTCGCAAAATTCAGTCAATATAGTGTTAGAATCAATGAAAAATTCCTTGCTTTGGCGCAATATTAATAAATTACTTAAGGGAAAAAATAGTTTTCGGGAGATGGAAATTCCCGATATTCTTTTTGAGGCTGAAGAAGAAATAAAGAAAGAATTCCTAAGAGGAATAGCTGATGTTACAGGCTCTATTGGTGTAGGCGGGAGAGATCAGGCTGGCAGACATAGGGTTTATATTTCAGTTTTAAATGAAAACTGGATATTACCTATACAGATATGTAAGCTTTTACAAGATAAACCTCTAGAAATACCAGTTAATACAATAGATTGGGGCCATCCGAATATAAGAAACGGTAATGTAAAAGAATATAAGGAAGGGCGAGAGAGGGCATGGGCAAGAGAACACCAATTGAAGGTTTATGCAGAGTGTTTTGAGCCTGTCGGGTTTCGGATTATACACAAAAATGAAATCTTAAAAGAGTTAGCTGAGTATAATCGCCAGTATTTTTCAGGAAGAAAGGCAAAGCCATGTATCCCGCCGAAGAAACGGCAAAAACAAAGATGTGTACATCCAGAAGAAAAATCAGAAAAACTACCACCAGCATTAAGAGGTAAACATTGTGATACTTATTGGCAAGTATGCTTAGAGCTAGGTTGCAAGCAATTTAAAAAAGAAAAAAGCCTATTTGAGGAGAAGGAATAAATGTATACTTCCGAAAGTGAATTATATCCTGCAGTAGTCCGATGGTTCGAAAAATACCTAAAAGGTAAACATCCAAAAGCAGAGATAAATGCTTATGATACATCTCGACAAGATTTATCAGAATTTCTTAGACGCCACAGGCTTCACTCGTTCTTTACCGAGTTTGAGACTTACGTTATTAAGGTTGATATTACTGCGGTAATAAAAAATAAAAATCAATACGATTTGGCTTTTGTAGAATGCAAGCTAAATCCTATAAATCTAAATGACATTTCACAGTTGTTAGGGTATTCAAAAGTGGTTAAGCCTAGGTATTCATTTATTATTTCGCCAGGTGGAATAAGTGCGCCAGTAAATACGCTAATAAAAATATTTAAGAGATACGATATTCTTGAATACCAAAAAGGATTTAAACTAAAGATTGCTCAATGGAATAAAGTAGGTCAAGAGGTGGACATTTCTACCTTATTGCCACCGGGAGAACATTTTTAAATTTAGGGGCGAGCCTCCTACTATTGCGACTATAAGTTCGTGCCAAGGACACGCGAGCTTCTATCGGTCGCGAGAAAGGAGGATCCCATATGGCAAAAGATGCTGCTGGGATGAAGGGATATCGTCCTAGGAACAAAAATGGGCAGTTACGCGATAAGCGCGACGATACCCACATAAGCACCATAGAAAAACAATATGGTGTAGACTTAGGCGTGAGAGATGATATGCATTTAGGAAATTACCTAAAGCAGCATCGTATCAAATCCCTCAATGATTTAATTACCGGCGGGTAGTTAAATTTGGCTCGCCCCACTTTAATTTAAGGAGTAAATTAAAATGACTGTAGCAATATTTGCTAAAGTACCAGAAGGAATTGTGTTAGGATCGGATAGTACAACTACAATTTATGATAATCAGGGTAGAGTTATCAATACTTATGATAATGTCCAGAAGATATTTCCTATAGAAAACCATCCAGTAGGCATTGTTACGTGGGGTATCGGTAGTATTGGAGTTAGGAATATCGAAAGCTTGATTCACGAATTTGAAACTACAGTCACAAGACAAAGACATTCTATACAAAACATATCAATGCTTCTATTTAATTTCTTTCGAGAACGTTATCTACAGCAGTTTACTAATCCACAAAATAATGTAAGTTTAGGTTTTGTATTGGCAGGTTATGATACCGGTGCGTCCATGCCAACCGAATATATAATGGAGATCCCTAACACAGCGCCTCATGTATTGAGACCTAATAGAGCCGATGGTACCCCTAATTTTGGATTGCATTGGTTTGGTCAGCCTTGGTGGATTACTAGATTAATTAAAGGTTTTGATCACAGATGGCTTAATGATGTGGCCACAAGATGTAACATACCCTTACAAGAGTTAGAAAATTTAGCGAGTAGGTTCGAAGTTCCAATTCCATACGATGGGATGCCTCTACAAGATGCAGTTGACTTAACGGAATTTTTGATAAACATAACTATAGGTGTATTTAAATTCCAGGCTGGCCCGAAATTGTGTGGTGGTGCGGTTGATATTGCAGTAATTACGCCCAAAGGCTTTTGCTGGATAAAACAAAAAGCTTTATTTAGACAAATTGAGAATCATTCAAGACCATTTATTTCTACCTAATAAAATCTTCTCCCCCAGTAGATTAAGACACCACTTATTTGAATTCAACCGTTATGCAAGACCAGTTTTTGTGGGGCAAAA
>Ga0315280_10001392_pt1 | contig 41866 bp, 49 predicted proteins | sample YL17G06_40_MG_FD_203697 | JGI IMG/M metagenome (GOLD analysis project Ga0315280, IMG submission 203697) | Sediment microbial communities from Yellowstone Lake, YNP, Wyoming, USA - YL17G06_40 | ecosystem: Environmental > Aquatic > Freshwater > Lake > Sediment | place: USA: Wyoming | collected...
TCCCATACAGGGCGATGCACTCATCGGTCCATGGCCAGCTGATATGTGCCAAGGCGAATTTAACCTGTGGGAAGTTCACGAGCACCTCATAGTTACAAGGCCTGCAGAACCGAGATGAATCCTTGAATAATTCTAGGTTAATCCCTATACCTTTATAAATCACATCAGGGGGGGCTATATAAGTAAGGACAAATGGCCTCATCTGAAGTCAGAGAAGGCAAATATGACTCAATCAAAGCAGACACAGCTATCAAAGCTTGGTTTGACAGTCTTACTCTTAATGGTTATGGCTCAGATAGCAGCATGAAGCTATACATCTCTAGGATGGGAAAACTTTGTTCTGAACTTTGCTTATCCCCGTCAGAGCTTTTGCAGATGATGAAAGAGCATCCCGCTGACTTTAGAGCCAAAATGGCTCAGTGGATGAGAGATAGGAAAGAAGCAGGGGATACAGAGAAATCAATTCAGACGAGATATATGGTGTTGAGGTCCTTCGCTAAGTACAACGAATGTCCTATCAAAGACAGGACCAAGAAGATAAAGCCAGCAAAGAGAACCGTAGTAAGCAAGGCTGATTTAAAGAAGCTTGTCTCGGTGGCTACGCCTAAGATAAAGGCGATTCTCCTGATGTTAAGGGATTCAGGCTTGGGTCCGAGTGACCTCCTAACACTAAAATACAGAGATGTTCGTAGACCGTTAGAGAATGAGGATGTTCCCATAACTCTTAACATGGTGCGAAGTAAGACTGGTGAGCAACTCACTACATTTCTAGGTCCAGAGAGCATCGAGGCTTTGAAGGCTTGGATAGCATATCGAGAACAGAGGATAAAGCGAAAGCTCACTGATAAGGATTTCTTGTTCACTGCCTGGATTATCAAAGATACCCCACAAACTTACGTAGACTTAGTTGGCTGTATCGAAGCCCTTCGTGAGAAGGCTGGGGTAGCAGATTTCCAGTTGTATGACTTGAGAAGGTATTTCATAACTCAGTTATCGGCAGCAGGAGCAAACGCACTCATGGTTGAGCTGATGGTAGGTCATTCGACTGGCGTGAATCACGGGTATATGTTGCCAACCGAAGACCAACTTAGAGAAGAATACATCAAGCATTACGATGCTCTTGCGTTCTCAGAGGAAGTTACAAAAAAGGCTCAGGCCATCGTTGACAGCAAGACATCAGAGCTGTTCAAAACTATGACATCACTTTCGACAGATAAGCTGAAACTCGAATCCGAAGTGAAACAGCTCCAGGAAGCAGGTAATAAGACAAAGGCAGAGAATGACGAGTTTAGAGAGCGATTTACACGATGGGAACAGCATATGAAGACATTCCTCGGAATGAGTCCTGAGCAATTCTCACAGCTAATAAAAGCCATGCAAGAACAGCAACTAAAAGAGATTCGGGAGGCTGACTCAGCTCCTCCTCCACTAACAGATGAAAAACTCGACGAAATTCAGGAGCAGGAACAGTTGTCAGCAAGAAGTAAGAGGAAAAAGGTATAACTAATTGGATGAAGAATCGCTACTTATAAAAGGGCAGATTATACTTACTCGCTAGCTCTGCAACTTGAGAAGTATTGAAGAAGAAAAGCCTCTCGATTCCTCTCCAGTGCCATTTGTAGGACAAGGATATCAATTTTGCGAGTATCTCCTCGTGGTTGTAGAGATAGAATCGTGCAGTGTTGCCCTTTAGAGCTTGGTCGAGAAGGTGCTGATATGTGGTAAATATAATCCTGAAGCTGAGGCAGTTTCCTAGCATTTCAACGTTCTGCACAACGCTCTTGATTAGTAAGCGGTCTGGAAGGTTCTCAATAGGCTTTGCTTCTAGCATTTCTGTAGCCATACAACAACCAAAACTATCAGGAATGAGCAGATAAAGATGACAAGTGAAAGATAGTCGGCAGCAATCTTAATTACTTTTTGGCGAAGATTCATGCTCTCAAGACCTGTTTATACTACTGCAGACTCCTTATTCCTTCCGGAACTCTCTTGTGGAGGTTTTGCCATGGAGAGGAAGCTTTGGACGAGGAAGACTCGGTGCTGATTTGGGAATAGGTGTTTCTGATTCTATTAAAATAGGTTCTATATGTAATTCTTTTATACCTTTTTCTAATGGCTCAATAAACCGTTTGTCAAGCCTACTGTGGCAAATATATATACTTACCAGACCTTTCTTCCCTCCCTTATTCGAAACTACTATATAACATCCTACTTAACCATTAAACCTACCAATAAGCCTTACACGACAAACTGAACTAGTGTCTGTTCCCACTCCTTCTTTGCTAGCTATGCGAAAATAGCTTCACCTTTTTTACATACTATACAACTTCCTCAACATAAGGTCGTTTTGTCTGGCAATCACACTTAGAAGGTTCACTACAGAAGCTAACTTAAAGTCTATATCTTCTAGTGTTGTTTCTTCACCGAATCCTTTGGGCAAAACATCATAAGTATTTTCAAACTCCTCTTTGATTAGCTTCCTTTCCTCTTCCTGTGTTAAATCTAGTCCTCTACCTTCTTTTTTCTTAGATGACATCTATACTCCATTCTCCTATCATCTACGAACCTATAAGCCTGACTATAAGCCCGTAATACCTAATGCCTCTTTAATGGTTCGCTAGGTCTCAATCTCCTAATCTTGAGCGAGCTTGCCTTACTCGCAATCTCTGACCATGACCTATTAGGATTATAAGTAAGGTATAGCCTTGGGAATCAAAGAAGGTGATTTAGAGAATCAAATCGCACATGGAGTGCGTTTACGGTTTCGTCTGAAGATAAAAAGGCTTCACAGATAGGATTCATTGGTGCTTATATAGGATTTCGATATGATTATAGACTGATGATATTCAAGACTAGAAAAGCTTATACAAGGAAAGGTCATAAATTAGTGATGGAGGAAAATGTCTCCTAGCGTCTCTACTAACAAATCTACATACGTGCGAGGTGAAAGTGTTACTATATCTGGTGTTGATTTACCATCAGGTAATAGTGTTTCGATTCAGGTTAAATCGAATACAGGCAAGATAATTTGGGTTGACCAGCAAAGAATAGGTTCCCAAGGTCATTTCACTAGCATTTTTAAATTAAACAATAATGTAGAGATAGGGCAGTATCAAGTTAATGTAAGCTCTACAGGATTGTCTATATCTTGCTCTTTTATTGTTACTATTCCAGCAAGTGAAGTATTAGTAAAGAGAGAAAGCGATGACCGTCATACAGATGAAGAAACAGTGTTAGTTTCACATGGTTTACAAGTAAGTTTAGACCCTAAAACGGTGATTGTTTCATATGGACGGAACGAGGAAGCCCGTATAGCTATGTTCAATTTTCTAAGAGCTCTTGGCCTTAATCCTGTTGAATGGCCAGAAGCCATAGCTTGGACTGGTGAAGGTTCACCCTATTCAGGCATTGCGGTGGAGAATTTATTCAGGAGAGCTCCAGCTGTCATCATTTTAATGACACCTGATGACGAAGCGCGTTTGTACCCATACCTCTGTAAAGAAGATGATCCTGACTACGAGAAAGATTACACTCCTCAGCCCAGACAAAACGTTATTTTTGAAGCTGGTATGGCATTAGCTATACATCCTGATAAAACAATATTAGTAGAACTTGGTAAGCGTCGGCCATTCACTAATATTGAAGGACGTAATGTGATTAGGCTAAACAACACATCTCAGAAACGAGAGGAACTCGTGCAACGTCTTGTAGATGTTGGTTGTCAAGTTAGACGTAAAGGTACTGACTATCTCAGCACTAAAGTTGCAGACTTTGATGCAGCAATTACTAATGTATTAAAAGATGATAAGACTGAGAGAGTTCAAATTGCCAAGGGAAGACTAGAGGAAAAGGTAGTTTTGACAAAGACCTATGGGGCAGGGGTAGAACCAAGACTATCTCCTCCGATGGAGCGGAATGCATATCTGATTCTTACAGTTCTTAAGGCTAAACCACAAACTGTGGCTCTTGGTATTACCCAACCGCGAACTGAACCTACTACTGGTGATGAATTGGCAAAAGCCACTAATCTCTCACCACCTGATATTGATAGAGTAGTTAAATTTGTTCGCGACAAAGGTTGGGTTGAGTATGTGGGAACATACTCAGTTGAACCGTACAGTTTCGGAAGCGTAAGAATTACTCAAAATGGCAGATCAGAGCTTGAACGGATGATAGCAGTGAAGTTGGATGACGCTAAATTGATGGTTCTATATATTCTTTATAATAAACCAAGAGATAGTAATGGATTACAAAGAGCCACAGGCGAAGAGATTCAAAAAGCAACTAATTTAAAACCACATGATATTAACGATGCGCTTAATCTTCTTGAGGGAGACGATTTTGTTAAAGTAGCTTGGCAACATGGTCCTAGTCAATTTCATTTCGGTGAAGCGTTTCTAAAACCAAAGGGAAGATTAAAATGCGAAGAAAGTTTAGACTATATAAAAGATATGTTCAATAGAAAGAAAGGGGAGTCAGTCTGAGTTAGCGATAGGGGGAGAATAAAATAACAAAGCGAGTCAAAAGTTCTAACTGATGCACCAATAGGAGGTGATATTATGTACCCAGATTCAGAACAAATAAGAGGTGATATTATTGGCTGAGGAGCAAGAAGAGAAGGATGCAGAGGAGGCCTATTCATACGTAATCGTTTACAACGTTGTCACAGCCATCGAGAAACTGAAAGGCAGGAATTGCCGTTAATCGACTCTAGGCTTATATCCCAGTTAGCCCGCTCATAGATTGGGGTAATATATGGTTGCCTAGGCATTTTAGTATAGGATGGGGAAACCACTGGCGTTCGTTGAGGGAAGAATGGGAATATGTAGAATGCAAGTCAACTATTATGGGTACGATAGTCGTTTTTAGTCTATTAATCGGATTCCTCATGACGGGGTACTACGAACTATTTCCATCCGTTAGCAGAGAGATATTTGCAGCATTTATTGCCCTAATAGCAATCGTCCCTACTTTGTCGCTGGCGACCATGGAAGTCTCTACAGCTAGTTATTCCGTAAGGATAAGCAGAGTTCACCGCAGGAACCCTTACCTTTGGTATCTCATATCAATCTATTTGACTGTCATCATCTTCTCGTTACTTAGTCTTTCTTTCCTTGAACAACAAGTACCCGTGCTTAATGCTACTACATGCGTTCTAGCCATGTACGGCATAATATACCTTGTGCCATATTTCTTGGCCATGATGAGGCTGCTTGATTATATGAATATTGGTAAGGATTTTATCTCTAATGCTGATGGTACATACACTTTAAGTTCAGACGCAAGAGAAAAAGTAGCAAATAAAATTATTCCTTCTCTTAAACAGCAGAAATAGGCGTGATTTACTTGCCAAAATATGAAGTTAGAGTTAAGACAAAGATTGGAGAAATTGTTATCAATTTCGATACACTCGAAGAATTAAAATCAAATGTTGATGCTCTGGACATTAATGTGGTTACAAATTATTTATCTAAGTTCGAGAGCCTTATTCCAACAGAACCTAGAAAGCCTAAACCTGGGTTTGAAGAAATTTACAGGTTTACAACAAGTGACCTTGTTGAATTTATTAATATTCCTGATACATTAACAAAATCTGAGATAGTTGCTTTAGTAATGTTTGCATATCATCCTGAAGAAGTTACCTCACAACAAGTTGTTTCTTCATCAGGCATAAGGGAGGCTGTAGGGGATTACCTAACTCACCGTGATTATAAGAAATACTTTATAAGGAGAGATGGAACTTTTACTCTAAGCAATGAAGGATTAAAATGGGTTACTTCGAAAATCGTACCGAAGCTTAAAGAAACAAGAAATATATAATCGGTAATGTTAATGCAAACATGGTTAGAAGAGGATTTAATAGAACAAATCTGTATAGCTCAAATTCTAAGAGATAGCGAAACAATATCTGGTCGACGCCTTGCTATGATTATTGTTGATAACTCAGTAGAATACATGATTAAAGCTTATGGGGATACAGTCTTAGTACCAGATAAAATTAAAAAATATAAATGGGAAGAGACGAAGGAGAGTTTTAGAAAAACGCTTGATTTTGTCGCTGCTAATTCTAAATTTACAGAGAACCCCGATGATGTATTCCATTACCATGAAAAACTAAGGAATCCTCTCTATCATGAAGCTGCACCCCTATCCGTTCAACCAAAAAAGGTAAATGAATATGTAGATAAAGCTAAGATAATTATAAATGACCTCTTTAGTGTCCACCTTTCGGACAAAGAATGGGATAATCGAATCAGGAAGACACAGTTAGCACTCAGTGGTAAAACTAAACCAAAGCTTGTAGAGTTCTTTAAACTAGATGATGGACTACCTAAGTTTCTAACTAATATTCAATTAAGGGATACAGAAGCAATACTACTAATGATTTACGGATTTGCTATAATAACAGGACGAGCGCCAGTAAATATCGAAGAAATAGAAAAATGTCTAAATTATAGTGGACACCCAATAAAACGAGATAGAATAGCCGTAAATGTTTCTCATCTAAGAACAGCAAAGAAGATTAATAAAAGTAATTTAACTCTAGAGACAAAGACACGTGATTATATAAAAATTAAGTATATAATTCCAGCGTGATTTAAAAGATTGAGATAAGTGTTCCCTAATTAGCTTTCAGCCAAACAGTTTCTTTAATAAATTAATAGACTATGTTAAGTATATTGCACGATGTCAAATATCTCACCAGACAACCATTCAGCCTTTCAAGCTCTCTCTTAACAATGCTTGGTCCTTCGAATTTGCTTGAGATGCCCTCTATATCATACACCCCTATTTGCCTCTTTTGTCGGCCCACTTCCAGTATATCGTGCCAAACCTATCGTATTTGACTAGGTAACCCCCTTCAGTGAGCCTCCGGAAGATAACGTCTGTTTTAGATTCAGGTAGGCCAGATTCAACAAAGAGTTCTTTCCAATTATCCTCCGTGAGATTATCGTGCTTCCTCAGATGTTCTATGATGTCTTGGGTTCCTGGCCTTATCTTATCAGTAAAGACGGTATTTACGGTATTTTCTGAACCTTGCGGAGTTGTTCCATTAGGTTTTGATTTAGTATTTAAGGTAGTGGAAATACCACCTTTACTGTCTTTACCGCCTGTATTTTTCTGTACAGTTATAATTCGGTCGCCCGAGAGACCAAAATCTACGGTAATTCCCATGGCCCGGAGGTTGTTTTCGATCTCTCGTATACGACGTGTAAGCCATACAGCGTTCTTCGGCCATTTCTTGGATCTGGTGTCGATTTTGTGTTCTTCCGCAACCAGCTCCAATAGCTCCAATAGCTCTGTGGGGCTGCCCTGCCAGCTTTCAAATTTGTCCATGAATTTTATGATGGCCAAGCCAACTGGGTTTACTTCAAGAATGGCAAGGGTCTGCTCGCCTAGGATCTTCTCATATGCTCTGAGGAAAGTACCAGGCTCAAGGCCAAGTGCCCGAGCTGCCGCTTCCCCCCACTGTGCAAAGTCTGCCATCCTTGGTAAGGTCTTAGCATCAATGGTGGGGAGTATCTTCATTGCCTTGCTGAGCAGGTCTAGCATTGCCCCGAATAACTTAGGTCGCTTCTCGTGAAATTCCTCAAGTATGCTAATTACTTTCCTTCGTTTATCATCAGGGATAGTCTCTAGTCGGATTATCAGTACTCTATCCATGAGATCGGGCTTTTCTGGAGTGACATAGACGCCGTTAATTGCCAAGCACCTCATATATTCAAATATGACGGCATCCTCATCCGTGTAGAGCTGGCGCTTGGTGAAACCATCGCCCGTGCATGCCCTACATAGTATGTCGCTTAGCCAGTCGGGTATAGTGGACACGTTGTCGAAGAAGGGTGCGTAGTGCTGATGCAGCATGAGCGCGGTTTCATTGCGATCATAGTTAAAGGCAAGAAGTGGTATTCGGCTGGGATCTATTAGCATACGCAGTATTTTCATTGCGATACTCTTTCCGCAACCCCCCGGCCCTATTAGCACCAATATTGGATGCGGGATTCCATAGATTAAGGAAATGACCAAATAACATGCGACTAAAAGCTTAGCTTCGTCATTTTTCACGTTGATTAATGTGAAAAGATCGTCAAGGTTGCCACCATGCTGTGGAATAACCTGAGCTTTCTGATGCTGGAATCGCCTGAATAATGGGGGTGGATTATCTTCAATCGTCCAACCTTCGGGCGTGACCTTAATGGCTTGCCACTCACGGTTAGCGAGGTCATAGTATATAGCTCCGCCATGTGTTGCCACCCGATTATATAGCGTAACCTGTTCACTTTTGTTATCGAATTCGGCCATCGCATCTATTGTGGCAACCACGTCCGAAATTATTTCTCTACGCAGCCCACGCCCCTCAGATTTAAAGTATAATCCCCGCAGCCAGCGTTCAAATTGTGGGCTCCTAATTTTGAAGATTTCTTGATGGCCCTCGCACTTTACAACGGCAAAGGAACCATGAGTGTTGTCATGTAACAGCTTCACAATGGCCCCCAATGCGAACTTTATGACCTTATCAACGTTGGTTTTAGTAGCCACTCCGACTTTAGCCTTAGCCACTCCTTCCTTCTTTGTCTCTCCGAGTGGCATTCCCTCCTCTTTTCTGGGCGTGAAGATATCGTCATGGTTGGGTTTCTTGACACTTCTATCTATAATATCAACAGAGCTGCCAGAAGGCTTATTTTGGTCATCTTTAAGTTCCATAACCTTTTCTAGTTTCTTTTCCAATTTTTTTTCAAGTTGATCCATTGTAGAATATTTCTTAGATATTAATGACTTACCTTAAATACTAATGACTTACCCACTTTCTTACAAGTGAGAAAGTATGCATAAAGACTTTAAGGAGCGTAAAGAGAAGGTAGTAGAGGCTGTAAATGCCCATTTTGAAGGGTTAAGTTCCAAACAGCTATATGAGCTGGTCAAGGCGTATATGTCTAAGCCAACCCTTAGGGAGATACTACAAGAGCTGGAAGGGCTAGGCATTATAGAGGTGAAAAGAGGCAGGCGAGGGCAAAAGAACAGGATAATGCCTGCGTCGAAAAAGCATACATATAAGAGATTAATGAGAAAAGAGAGCCTAATGATTCCTGTTTTTGCCACTCTTCTCAATAAATCCTATGCAGATATAAGGAATAGAACTTATTGGGAAAGATGCACCATGACTAAACTAGAGATCGCAAAGTACCTTGGAATCCCTAAACCAAGCTCAGCTAAGTTAACGTACGCCCTAAAAAATTTGAGCTCTAAAGGGGTAATAAAGAGGCACCATGGAAAAGAAGGCCGATATTCTATAATCGAACTTCTGCCATTCGACTCCTTAGAACCGCCTAAAAGCGCAAAAGAGAGCACTTATAAAAAGATAAGAAAAAAGGTTAAGTCGATATTTTCGTCCACTACATAAAAGGAAGACTAAAATTGCCTAGAAGCCATCTTCCCGAAACCCTGTAAGCTAGCCACCCAACTAACTATCTTCGTCTATGTCTAGGACTTTAAGTTGCACGGTTAAAGGAGCCCCCTTCTCCACGTTCTCGTTCGATAGAGAATAAGTGTGCCATAACCAATCATACAGTTGCTCCCATTCCCCTGGCGTTCGTTCCATAAAGCGCTTCGTAAAAGCGTATTCTTCTAAAAGTGGTTTTAACCTGTCAAAGGTTTCTCTAACACTCACCATTAGAAGTATTTTAGTGCCAAAAGAATATAAACATTGTTATGAAAATGAGAAGCGACAAGTCGGTCATTGAGTGGGCGCTCTTTACTAAGAAGGCAGGCTCTCGCTTGGCCTTAACCTCCTGATCGTGAGTGAGTGTGCCTTACTTTGGATAGAGCACCAAGTTCTGCACTTCAGCTTCTGGAGTATCTCCCTTCTAGGGCTCAACGGGTATAGCTCCCTCAGCAGTGCTATCTCATCCCGTCTCCAGGCTATCTCCTTCCAAGGCCCCAAATTTCATCCCATAACTGGTGCGAATCCGAGCACAGTTTTTAGGTTTGACGGACTTTTTAATACGTTTAAACTGATTGGAAAGTAGGGGAGGGGTCGGTGAAAATGGAACAATTATGAAATTAGTTAACAAGCTAGGTATAAGCAATACCATTATAGCCTTGAAATAGTAACCTCCCACTATGTCTGGAGAGGGTGCAACTCATGGGGAAAAGGGATCAATAGGGATATGGCTCTCTTATATAGGGGCAATGGCTTCGATAGCCGTGATACTTGGTTTCATAATAACCACTTATAATACCTGGTATAATATCCCCAAGGTAACCTACCAAATCCTTCCCTCCTATAGACTTCCACCCCCCCTTAATGAAGAGAGCGTTACAATAGTAATAATCCGGAATGAAGGACTTGCGAAGGCCACAGGACTTACAATATCGATCTCCACGTCTGGATCTATAGAGGGTTTAAAGGTTGACTCTATAGAAAAAGTGAACATTACCACGCCATATAACACAACACTGATCATGGAGATGCCTCGACTTATCCAGGGTAACCAAGCATCATTCACACTTCTTGTATCTACAGAGTCGGATCCCATTACACAACTTGATGTGGTTTATGACCAAGGTAATGGTATAAAGGCAGGGAGTCAAGTTAATACTCTAAACGATGAATACATTACTTTGGCTTTTGGTTTAATGGGTGCAGCTATAACGTTTGTTTTTATAATCTACAGGAGAAATGCAGATGAGTTGCTGACAACTCGGAATGAATTACTATCAAATCGGAATCAATTACTATCTACTCGGAATCAATTACTAACAACTCGACAAAAGTATGAGAAATTATATGGGAGGGTTATCAAATGCTCCCGTTGTGGGGAGTCTATGCAACCCGACCACAAATACTGTCCATCCTGCGGTGAGCCTATCAAAATAAAGTAATACCTTCTACTCTCTTGATAGTTATAAATCAGTTGCCTAATAGATCTTGGTCAGCTATTACGAGCAAGGCAAGCTCGCTCAAGATTAGGAGATTGAGACCTAGCGAACCATTAAAGAGGCATTAGGTATTACGGGCATATGGGTAGGCTTATAGGGTTATCTTGTAAGGAATAGTAAAAATGACTAATAGGAGATGGAAGAACGTGTCGAGTATAGATATTATGGCTGAAGCGGTTAAGAAGAGATTAGATGAGATTGACCAATTATGGAAAACGGTGCAAGAATTTAATAAGATGTTACCTAAGAATGAAGTTACGATAGAGGTCTCAGTTCTAAAATGAATGATTTTGAAACCAGCCTTTTGGGCCTTAGTGTAATCTCGGCTCGATTGTTGCTTGCTCTGAAGGACGAAGTAGATAAACTGAAGATGAGATAGATGAGCGAAGAAACATCAATAAAGGCTGACGAATTATCACAATATGTTAAAGCTGTGATTGACGGAATTACCCAAGGAATTCCAGCAGGTTATGCTCTTTATAAACCTGTCATATTTGAGCTTGCTTCGGTCTACAGATAAGATCATACTATTCCAGTAGGGACTTAAGTTCCTTAAGGTGCTTCACTATCTTCTGGCCCTTCTCCGTCAGAGAGTATTCCGTGGATATGGGAAACGTTGAGAGGACCTTCCTCTCCACCAAGCCTTGGGCCTGTAATTCCTTGAGAAGCCTGCTGAGCGATCTGTCGCCAACGACATATTTCTGCTTCTTGATCTGGGAATACCTGGCAGAGCTTATAGAGGCTAGAAAGAGCAGGCTTTCGGCCACGCCTTTGGCGAAGAGTAACTGGTGAGGGCTCGTCTTTTTGTCCTCAGCCGAGGATAATCTACCCGCTTTAACCATATCTCTTCTCAAAACGGGCGAAAGTGGCATAGAAAAGTAGAAACTAACAAGAATAATACTTAATAGCAAATATGTTAGTTAATGTCAAATATGATAGTTACATGAGTTACAGACTCCTCCTTTAATATCTATGCTTAGATGTCTTTTCCGCAATAGGTAGAAAAGAAAATGAAGAGAATGTTGAAAGACAATAAAGGCATCAGCCCAGTCATAGCAACCGTCATAATCGTCGCCGTAACCATAGCTGTAGCCATCGCGGTAGCCTTCTGGATGGGAGGCCTGGTGAACATCTTCACGCGCTTCGAGAAGCTAGAGATCTCTAGTGCCTATGCGGATCCAGGATTCACGATCACTCTGAACTTCAAGAACACAGGCTCAGCTGCAGCGACGATATCTGACGTCTTCATCAACGGAAAGCCTGCCAGTACTTACACGGGTGTTGTAACTACGGCCATTGTAGAAATTACAAAAGGAGGAACAGCTGGATCAGATGTAATTGGACCAAAAGACTATGGTCCTGCGAAGGTCGCGACAGTCAAAGACGTTTCATGCGATATAGGAGCCGAAGGAGAACTTGTGATATCAGCAACATCAGGTACGTCACCGTTCATCAGCGGCGTATCGGTCGAGGTAACGATACACACATCAGCAGGCAAGGACTACCCCAAAGTGGTAGTGCTTCCGTGACAGGGCACATCGGTTTGACCATAGCACAGTGAATCGCATACGGTTGAGGTTACAATACGCATATCGGCTGGGAAGGACTACCTCCGCTATCGCGAGGGCGGCACAGTTAAAGCCTCAGAAGCCTACTGATCGCTTGCTCTCGTAGATCAGGAGCACGAAAGTAGTGCTTCCCTAAGCCCATCCCGCCATAGCTGCACGGCTATGGAAATGAAAGAGAAAAAACACACACGGTATGCGTATTGTAACCCCACAATTTTTTTGTTCTTCCTATCGGATGGTTCCATTTTCACTGACCCCTCTCCCTAAAACGATATTATCCATTTAAACAGGTAAAGATATCCGTTATACCTAAAAGCCACGCTTCTCATAGGAGCTGGGAATGAAATTCAAGACCAAGGAAGAGCTGGACAATTATCTAGCGGTCATGACGCGTGAAATAGAGGCATAGCGAGAGCCTACCTTTCTAGTAAGAGAGGTAGGATAGGGGAATTGCCCATTGGATCATATACTTGCTTGTTTGTGATGCTTGTGACACCTTGTTAAACCTTTAATACAAATATCTGTTAGTTTTCCATTGTTGATTTTTTATCTTTTTTCCCCATAAGATTTATTTTGTCTTTAACTTTCTTTTCCACGACATCAAAATTTTCAAAATCCTTAAGCATTGCATACAATCCGACAACTATCAGCAAGCTTATCAAAAACATTAATCCCCTATCTAATAGATTGCCCGAGCCAATCAAAGGATTTCCTATATCCTCAAAAAAGGTTAGTGTCCTTCTCACTCCTTGTATCACAAAAGCAAACACTAAAGCTAGCCACCAATTGCCTATTCTGTTCAACTTCCAGATTCTATAACCAAAGTAGGCTGCAACAAATTGGAGGATTGCAGCAACTATATCTATAATCTCTTCTAACATTTTAACACCCTTTCATCATATATTGAAATATTATTATCAATTATTACAGTCATATTCTTCTAACCTCATCAGCAAATGATGAAATCTGGTGAATAATGTCCTTTTCAATGTCAGACTCAAGTGCAAGAATAATAGTGCCTATATTCGCAACTCTCATCTTGTTTATAATAAAGTTAGAAAATCTACCTATTGTATTTGCATCTTTATACAGGAGCAGGGTACTTAAGGAGTCTAAAATCAACATTATTTCGCCCGTAAGATCTTTGGTGGCTTCACAGACGGCAATACTGATTGCTGTTAAGCTTTCTGGACTGTCTACAAACAAACAGTTAACTGTTTCCAAAGTTTTAACTCCAATGTGCTCTGAGATGCAGTCAATGAAGAAAATTCCATCAGGATTGATCCCTGCATTTTTGCACCCGGTAACAATGTTCAAGTAAGGTTTGTTTGTTGTTACATATACTATGTTCTTATTCCCTAATGTTTTTAGAATATCAATAACACCTTTGAAATAATTCTCAGCAGCAATTGTGTAAAGTATTATCATCTGTTTACCTTACCGATCACCAGCTTCCATCAGCATCTTGAGATATAACACTAATGTAACCTGCATCTCGCAAGCACGGTTACATAAGGGCTAAAACCCTTTAATGCGGTTCTGATGTTGTTTGGATAAGGGGTTCTCACCCCATGACACTGGATGTTGGTTGCCTACTTTCTAATCAGTTTAAACATATGAAAATGTCCATCAAACCTTGATACGCTTTGTTTATGGGGAGAATAACGCCTTCGTTCCGCCAACTATTCATGTCAGAGGTAGAGGAACTGAGGAGGGGCTTCTACAAAGCTAGTGATGAATGGAAATACTTAAGAATTCCCTACGCTTAGTACCATTGACTATACAATGAGTTTGGCCAAGTCTTCTTTCATACCAGATTCCTGTCTTCAGGGGGCAGAAATCCCGATTCATGTAATCTGGAATCCCAAAGAAGACGTTGAGATTAAAATCTCATATCCTTCTGATATCATGGATGTTCAAGAGGTCTATAACGTGAAAAAGGAGGATGTAAAGTTTGAGCAAGAAAGATTATTCCTATTGCAATTTGAGGTTAATGGCTATGTTGGTCTTCTACTTCGATCAAGAATGTGTGAAAACCCCTCCATGGAGAGAGACATCACAATACGAATACAAAGTAAGAGTGGTATCACCGAAACTGTTAAGCAGAAGATTCTTCTATTCAGACCCCAAATAGTGGCTATCGATAAGCCTTCTATGATCATGATAACTGCCAGTCGATCAGGCGACCCAATCCTACAGAACAAAATCAAGATAATGAATATGGGGAAAGGCACAGCAATCGCCAACGTAAAGATCTCCGAAGGAAGTGATATCATACTTAGAGCACCAAGTGAAATCGAAGAATTCATTGAGAAATTCTATACAAGTCTAGTCGATAAACTCCATAAGGTTAAAGAGATGTTTCCACAATTTGCAAAATTGACGGATGATTTCGTGAAAGTCACCGAATTTGCTGGTGGGTTTACGAAGGAATTCCTAGGTGACCTGAATAGAGTAATGAGTGAGCTATCAAATGCCTTTGAGTGTAATTATGAGTTCTTTCTAGCATTTGCGGAAGCGGTTATGGGTGCATATTTATCAAGTATACCCAGAATAACAGAGATTCATAGTTTTATTGAGTATCTTAAGTCAATAGCAACGGAGAAAGTTATCTTCTATAGTGCCGTTAATTTATTTGAAGTAGCTCCTGGGAGCAATAAGCTTAAGGCAGAACTGACTGTGACGGATCTGGCTCTTAATTACTACGAACCGATAGACATCTCCTTAGAGATTGAGTTAAGTGCCAGTTCTATTCTTCTAGTTCCACTATACTCGCTATTTCAAGTTGTACCGCGGAGGTGTTCTATATGAGTGGGCCGTTGGGAAGCCTTTTAACTAGTGAGGACTTTAGAAAAATAGCAGCACCAACGCTAGTTAAACTCATGGAAAATGGTACGAAGATCGTAGCCATGCTTAAGAGTGACCTTAAAGTAGAAGGCCAAGAAGTGACCTTTCTTTGTCCTGAAAATGTTCAAAGGTGGTCCGTAGCTTTTACGTGTAAGAAAAACATTTTAGGAGGTGGAAGTAAAGCCTTTCAATTCCCCATTAGACAAGTTGATCTAAAATCAGTTGTGCCCTTAAGAGACGTGACCAAGGATGCGATAATAATGCTTCCGGATGGTGGGTTTGAACTCTCCTATTCCCATCTTCAAGACGGCATTCCATACATACTCAGAATAATGTTTGACATTGAAAGTGCGAAGTTCGTGGATAGTATTGTGAACAGAACAACGCAAAGGGAAGTAGTCCAGGAGGATAAAAAAGAATATTGGATGCATGCTCAGTTAAAGTTTGTTGATGTTCTTGAGAGATACTACTCGCAGGTGAAGCTTGAGGATCTGGATTTTAATGTGGATGTAGCTGTGCATGAAGATGTCAAAACCTCAATCCCTCATGAATTTGAAAAAGAATTGGAAGTGGTTGTCAAATGGATGGGAGAGACTGATAGAGAAAGGAAAGCAGGATTAAGCAGGGAACACTTGCGTATGATGAGAGGTAGGAAGGTAGTCAAGCGGGAACATCTATTAAAGTTCCTAGGCGATCTTCAAGATATATTTCTACCAAGTGCGTTTCGTAGGTTCGTTGAAGTAAAACAGGACTTCCACTATCACGATTGTATGCGAGGGCTGGATTACTATACTATGCCTTTCCCTTCTTGGCCGAAATTCATGAAGGTAGTATCCCGCGCCAGTCTTGATATAGACAAACCAGCAGCGCTTGGCATTCTTGAGTTCAAGCATTCAGACTTCAGAAGTAAGATAGACCAGATTCTGAGTAGAAAGTGATAGCAGTGGATTGCGTTAGACCTATATGAAAGAGTCAAAAGAATTAACTTCCAAGCTCATACTTAAGTTTAAAAGTATCTTAAACGAAAGCTATTGGTGAGAACAAACCTCTTGACCTGGTCGAAAAGGTTCTTTTTCTGGTTCATGGTATCTTACTTGGCCTTTTGGACATTAAACCCACTATATTATATACCGAATGAAGCTAGGCTACGAGTCCCTTTGTTCTTCATTGATCTAACGGGTGCAGTCATCCCTTTACTACTCTCATTCTTCTTTATACTTCGTACTAAAGAATCAATCTCAGTTAGATTGTATATTCTTGCTCTTGTGGGTTCGACTTTAATCCCTTAGTCGCGTCTTCTAAGTAAATCAAAGATATGCAATTGTCACTAGCTCTTTACCTTTTTTGTGATTATGGGCTTATAGGTAAGTTTTTAGGCTAAGTTGGATGCTCTAATAGCTACGAAGAAGGGAGGGAAGAACTCCAATGGTTGATAGTAAGTTCCAATATATGGGTGAATGGTGGATCCCAGATAAACCCACACAAAGGGTATCAGGCTTACTCAAGTTCGATTATTATAAAGGAGCAATCTTGGATTTAATAGGGTCTCTTAGAGATGAGAAGGAATCTGATCAAATTTTTCAGCCAGAGATTATACTCGGTTCTTCTAATGGAAAGGCTATTACGCTGCATGAATGCTTTGAAATAAAACATCGTGCGTCAATGTCAAGTCCATCTTGGGAAATAGCATATCGGAAATCAACATTTCTAGCCAGTACGGTATATGTGGGTGCTCATTTTGAGAACAAAGATAGCATTAAATTTAGAAAACTGTTAGTACATTACTCAAATTTAGATGAATGGGTTTGGTTGAGATGGTTAGACATAGATTTCCCCGATAGTGGAGAGGTGGTCATAAAATGCAAGAAACCCGAATCGATTGAAGCCATTATTAGTGAGGGATGCAAAGTTTCTATAGATATACAACTGACATATCCGACGTTTTCTATGGTGCAGAAAGAAGCAAGTATCAAACAAAGAGCCTATATAAGAATAGAATTCGAACAGGATACCCCATTTAATGACTTCTTGCAAATTGTGCATCGAATTGCACATTTCCTAAGCCTTGGGGTTACAGAACCTATCTACCCGTTGCATGTGATAGGAATGAGGCCATTGCCAACTGAGGCAGCTGAAGAAGGTCAAAATCAACAGGAAGTCGAAATATTCATGTTATTGGGAAAGCGTAAAGGTACAAAAACAGTATTACCATTCGATATGTTCTTCACTCTAAGAGATATACAAAATAATTTTGAAGTTCTACTCCACACTTGGTTTGAGAAAGCAGATAAGTTACAACCTGTCTATGACCTATATTTTGCTGCATTATACAATCCAAGCATGTATATTCATCATGCATTTCTAAGCTTCGTTCAAGCTGTAGAGGCATATCATAGAAGGGATGAATCTATGATACATTACGCGATTCCTCAAAAAGACTACGATCGAATAACTAAGAAACTTATAGATGCAATACAAGATGAGCCAAAAGAATATAAATTGTTATTAGAAAATAAATTTAGCATTCTAAATCAACCTTTACTTAGTAAGAGGATAATGGATATCAGGAATAAGTTCTCAGATATGTTAGGTGAGGCTCTTGATGACAAATCCATTTATGCCATAGCTAGAACAAGAACTACCTTGACTCATCAAGATGAAACAATAGATAAAAAAGGAGCAAAAGGAGAACAACTATATGACTTAACTCTGAAGCTTAAATTATTAATAGAAGTTTGCTTATTGGCAGAATTAGGATTTAACCCTGGCGAAATAAAGAAGGCAATCTCTAAAGTAAGGTGGTTAAGAAAAGGTTAAAATTCATATTATTTATTATAGAAAGCATAATGAATAGTGACGCTAAATAAAAAATATCCTAAGCTTAATCCTAGAGATGCGAATGAGACTACTAAGGTTTTGGCACGTATTGAATGTATTGTATTACGTCCGATCATCTGACATGCCCTTCCTTCTTAGGCCTCTCTATCACTATTCTTTCCCCGTCAATCTTTGCTATTAATTCTTCCCCTGGCTTGAAGGGAAAGGCACTGTCCCTTACGAAATCACTTGATAGGTTTATTGTATGTCGTGATTTGACCCTGTATATCTTGACCTTGACTTTATCTACCATGACACATACCTTGGTATATCTATTATTTAATACTTGCATATTAGTCTTCGTAAAAACTTATATATATACTATGGTATATACCTATGTATGGGTAAATACCTGCGCGAGATAAGAGGCCAAACAATAGCTAAGGTCGAGGGACAGGTTAGGAGGATCACCTCCATACTGGAGAGGTCTAAGCGTGAGGGTTTCTGGTTCAATTGCCTTGTAAGCGGTTGGAAGTATTTTCAGGCATGAATACATCTAAACAACCAAAAGACATTTATCTCATGCGATGCCTTAAGTGTCAAAAAGAATTTCTATCCAGTGCCATTACCGACAAACAAACCTGTCCCTTCTGCTTTTCGTCCTTAGTTAAGAAGTCAAAGACCTTAAAATCATATATGTAAGGATAAGATTATACAAGCTTTAATGGATATCTTTCTAGAGCTTATCTCGGGGAATAGAATTATATAATAGTTGGCTTTAAGTTCATACGACATATAAAATTCCTTCTCTTTCCTACGAATAAATCAAATCCTTTATTCTAAGGAAGTACCTTTCGTATTTTTCTATGTTAGTACCGCCTCTGTTAAAGTATGCATAGTGCCAAATGTACTCTATTTTAACTCTTTCAGGGGATGCGATTAGGTTCTCTTTTAACAGTTTAATGAAAATTTCTCTAAGTCTTGTAACGCCCATGACCGCTATTACCCTTAGCATTGGCATCATTGACATTTCTTTCTCTAGAATAGGTGCAAATTTCTTGATGATTTGGAATCGCGTCTCGTCCTTCATTTTTGCCCATTCATAGGGCTTGTAGGCTACTTTCGCCACGTTAGTAATGTAACACTTCCATCCACCTTTTTCCTCAGCATTACTTTCTTTAAATCTATATTTTTTTAATGTTTTTCTAAATATCTTATCCCCTTTACTTATGTTCCATTGGCATTCTGAGTCCTTATCTGAAAGAGCTTTGCTTGCTTCTATCACTTTAGTTAAACTTGGATTCTCTGCTACGAACATTACATTGGAGTCTAGATTTCCTAGAAAACCAGTCACCCAAGGATACTGCTTCCTATGGTCTTGTATGTCTGGATTGGACTTGAATATACTGTTTATTTCTTTTTGTATCCGTATTTTACGCTTTTCATTATCTATCCATTTGTCTATCCAAACCAATCTTAGTCACCTTCTTACAAAATGTTAGGTTAACACGTTTCGATAATGTCTATTATTTCTCTATCCTTCTGGTCTTACGTGCTAGTAAGTTAACAAGGCTCATCGCTGTTGTATATATCAAATAAGCATCTTCTTTGGAGGCTTTAACCTCAGGCATAATCGTCTTTCCACCAACATCTGTCCTGTGATGGAATTTTGAAGAGTAATCGAATACATTATCAATTGCCTTTACCAAATCAGTAGCTGCCATATCCGTATAGCCATCTCTGATGAGAATGTCTTTAACCCATGTTGCACCATACTTTCGAAATAGTTCAAACACTCCTCTTGAATCTTCTATTACTCTGTTCCATTCGCATGCCATAAGACCTTCTCTCATTTTATCCAATGACTTGGTAGCATCTGTTATTCTCTCTATTAATTCACCAGTACCTACTATAGTCTCTACAAGAGGGACCTCAATAATCATATATTTACCAATATTAAAAGAAGGACAGTAATCATGAATCCAATCGGATGAAGCTATTGGTTTTAATTTGATTTCCTCAATATCGTCTTCTACCTTTAAAAATTTCGGACTTGTGTCTCCTGATATGACCCATAGATTTTTCCGATTACTTGAATATTGAGGGTTTTGTTCATAAACAATAATGGTTTCAGCTCGCTTTTGATTTAAAGTATATTCCAGAGGTTGTTTCTCGTATAAAGGTGTCACTAAGGCATTAGGGACAAGACGTCTAACCTTCAACCTAAGTGTTAGTATGACGTCTTTCTTTGGATTTCTTTCTCTAATAGTCTCCAAATAGTTTACAGTTTCCCTAGTTAAAAAGGCTATTAATGATATTTCCTGCTCTCTTTTTCTATTGAGTTCTTCATCCGTTGAGGTTCCTTGAGCTATTATATCACCAATATTTATAGGATACGATGATGTTACTGTTGATTCTCTTGCATCTATGACTTGAGATAGAATTTTATTGTCTTCAGATAATAGCAAACCACTGACATGAATGATTGAACCCTTCTTTAACTCATAATCTTTCTTTACAATAATACGAAATGCAGGCTCTATAGAATTAAGAGGTTGTATGTTTAAAATCTCTATCAAAGCATTACCCCCATTCTCTTAAATTTCATTCTACCTCTAGATTTAAAGCTTACCATGATTGCGATTTAAAGCAAGGTAGCCTCGCTTAATATTAAGAGATTTTATGGATTGATGGTATTACAAGATATCGATAATTTCGTTAGAAGACACGTTACTACCGCAAGAGTTCTCAAAAATATGTTGCCCAAAATGAGGAGATTTACATCATTAATTGCTTCTATGTAACTATAGAGTAGCTAATACCCCTTAGCTTAGTAATTCTAATCCCTCATTGCTAGGATGCTCTCATATTCACCAACAGTCATGTCTGTCATATCTCCTTTGATTCTTAATACTGCGTTTATCCCTCTATTTCGTGCTTCTTTTGGTGTAAAGTGACTTAACTTGAAAGGGCTGGTTATAAGGTGGAATACTCAAAAATAACTTTTAGAGCATAGAGGACAAAGTTAAAGCTCTTTATGGAATCCTTTTCGACCTCTCCCCGACCTTTTAATCCGTTTAAACAGATGAATATCTCCGTCAAACCTAAAAATTGTGCCTAGATTCGATTTGTTTATGGGAAGGATAACGCCATCATTCCGCCAATGACTAGTATTACTATAACTCACCCTGAAGAACCGAATTACTTAAATCGTTATCAAAAATATAAGATCCAAATGCCAGAGCGAAAGTAATGGCTAGCAGAGCGTCATCTTTCTTAAGGTCACGTAGCTTGTGTGCAGGGGTTCCAGAATGTCTAATATTTGGATAATCAGAAGCGAATGTGTAGAATTGCTTGATGCATTCCTTCAAAGCACCATGTGGAAAAACATTACATCCATCTATCGCTCTTCCTAAAGTCCTTTCTCTATTCGTTGTTCTACTGCATGCAACTCCTTCGAGCAAGTTTGTTGCTATGCCTATGCAGTTCCTTTCTTCATCGCTTAAGTCTCTTAGACGAGAAACGCTTCCCTCCAATTGTCTTAGACTTTGCTCGATATGAGCAATGCCAGACAATGCGTTGCTGAATCTCACGTACTGTGATATTAAAAGGCCTTGGACTGAAAGCTGGAATTTGCAATCATTAGAGATGGTGTATCTAAGGTTATACTCCTCAATGAACTTCTTAAGTCTTAGCTTATAACGTTCTGCTATATTTGTTGGAAAGTCCTGCAGAATGCTGTAGAAGCCTTCCAGCAGCTCAATGCATTTTAATTCATTCTGAGGCTCGGAAAGCCCAAAAAATTCCTTTCTGGCAAGGATTGGGTCGTTTAGAGTGTCATATGTTGCCTCATCAACCTCAATACCCAGTCTCCTTCTTGCGAAACGAAGAAGCTCTATATAAATGTCTGGAGGTGCTGCCTTTCTCTTCTCAATTGAAGTCCAAATTGTCCTGTTCAATTTCTTCCAATTGTTTTTAACGAGAAAAGACATTCAGGCTCCCAGCTCTCCTCTGAAGGCTTTGTGCATTAAAGACTGAAACAATTCACTTATCTGCTTAGTGGATTGAGCTTGCCTGTCTCGTAAAGCCTGGGTTTTTTTGACTACAGCTGCGAATTTATGCTGTTCGCTAAAATGCGGAAGATATAGGCTGAGTGACCTCACTTGGTCAAAGTTCAAAGCTTGTCTCGAAGCGCCAGCTTGGATCGTCCAGATTTGTTTTTGGGCATTTGGGCTCGAGAGATAGTATGAAACATATTCGGGTAGAGCTTTTTGTTGGTCCAGCCTTATGAGGCAGACATGTTGATTCACATTGGCTTTGTCGTTAGGTCCCCTATAAATGGCAACTCTTCCCATTGAAGCACCAGTAATGTTTAGTAGAACATCGCCATCTTTGGCCCATGTTCGTCTCATTTGATTATGAGTTTGCTTTGAAATATGCGCGACATCATCTAATTTCAATTCGTTCATTAGTACATTTTGGCTTCTGATGAAAACGATTCCATCTGCAACATAGGTTTTCTCGCCTCCTAATGGAGTGGAGCCGCTGGAAACGAATTCTGCAACGTCTCCGATATTATTCTTGGAGGTTTCATCACCAAACATCTTCAAAAAGACCGACTGGATGAACTTACTTGTGAGTTGGTTTGCTTGCTCGCGCCTCGACTTGAGCTTGTTTACTCGCTGCATGACTCCCGCGATTCTTCTCTGCAAATCTAGGCTCTTTGGGAAGATTAATGGTATCCTGCTTGCGTCAGTCTTCGTTAGTTTCGCTCTTGTTGAACCACTCAGGAATGGTTTGATATCTCTGAAACTTAGAAACCAATGAAGGTAGTCTATGTCAATCAGCTTTGATAGCGGTCTGAGAACGTGGGCGTGATTATTAACCCAAGTCTTACCCTCAATCTTGTATGCTATAGGATGCTCCTTGGAGCCAAAAAAACCGCCATCTTCAGCCAGTAATACAAGCGGCTCCTCGAAGATGTACCCGTCAATCCAGTCAATCTGGCCGTTTGCTCCGTAGTAGGGATATGGTCCACGCCTCTTCTCGCGATCGGCTTCTTTCACGGGAACCCGCATGTGGTCTAGAAACTCTACGAGTTCCCCTAGAGGCCTGACCTGCCAACCTTCGGGAACTTCAATCGACATTCATATCATCTCTTTCAATTCCTGTAGCTCTTTGGCAATCTCTTCCTCCAACTGCAAGACGTTTTCGATCAGAACTTCGGGCTCTTTATATTCCACCTCTTCATGTTCGACCTGCTTGTATCGAGAGATCGAAAGGTTGTAGTCGTTCTTCTTTATTTGCGCAAACGGCACAAGGATGCTCCGGTTGGACTCAAGCCTGCCAGCCTTGAACTTCTCGATGATGTCTGGTATGTCGCTTTTGCCATCGATGAAATCTCGCTTCTGGTCTAGGCTGTAACCGTCAGCCTTCATCTCATAGAACCAAACACTTTCGGTCTTGCCACCCTTAACGAATACGAGTACGGCAGTTCCAACTCCAGAATATGGTTGAAATATTCCCGAAGGCATGGATATGACTGCTTGAAGGTCGCTGTTCTCCAGCAACAGCCTCCTAGCCTTGATGTGGGCGTTCGAAGACCCAAATAAGACTCCGTTGGGAACGATGACTGCAGCCTTTCCTCCTACTGTGAGAAGGTTGTAGAAAAGCTCCAAGAATAGGAGTTCGGTCTTAGTAGTGTCGATCTTGAAACTATCGCTCAGATCACCCTTGTCAACATAGCCTGCAAACGGTGGGTTAGCAAACACAATATCATAAATTGGCTTCTGTTCGAACCGCTTTGATAACGTGTCGATCTGCTTTATGTTTGGTTGTGTGATGCCGTGGAGGATCATGTTCATGAGAGCTATGCGTATCATGGTAACGTCGAAGTCGAACCCGTAGAACGTCTCCTTCCAAAGGATGTCCCAATGCTCTTTCTTGACTATCTTGTCACCGATTAGGTTATGAGGCGTTCCATCTTCGTCAACCTTAACCATATCGGGGGTCGTGTACTTTTTCAATATGTGCTGATAAGCAGCTATCAAGAACCCCCCAGTGCCGCAAGCTGGATCACACATCTTCTGTCCTATGTCAGGGTCGACAAGCTCAACCATCATCCTAATGATATGTCTAGGGGTCCTGAACTGCCCGTTCTTCCCAGCCGTCTTCAGTTCTCCAAGCAGGTGTTCGTAAATGTCTCCCTGGATGTCTGGCCTTTCGCCAATATTGATTTCGTCGATCAACGCGACCGCTTCCTGCAGCAAGGACGGCTTTGGTATCATGAATGTTGCATCTTTCATGTATTGATAATATAGGGTATCCTCGTCACCCTGTAGCGTCTTTATAAATGGAAATACCGTTTCTGATACGTGTTTATACATGGCTTCCGCATTCATGTGCTTCCACTGAGACCACCTGCAGTTCTCCTTCCCCTTAAAGATCGATTTGTAAGATCGATCTGCAGCCTTAGCGGCATTAATAGCGTAGGTGTCTTGATCATCAAGCCTCTTCATGAAAATTAGGTATGAAATTTGTTCAATTGCGCTGAGCGGATTAGCCAGACCTCCTGCCCAGAAGGCATCCCATAATTTACTTATTTTGGATTTTATTTCAGCGTCAAGCATGAATGTACGCCTTAACCTCAAGTTCCTTACATAAATTCATTACGTCGTCCAAATCCTCCTTAAGCAACAATGGAACGGGTGCTTTCGGGCCAAAGTTGGTGAAAGGCGGTTCATAAAGGTTGGCTAACTCTATATGATGGCGTTTTATGAAGACCGTCTGTATGGTTCTCAGGAAGTTCACCTGATCAGCATTGAGATAGTTTCTCTCTATCATGAAGGTCTTAAATGCCTCCTCAATCTTCTTCTCCGGCTCTGGGAACTCGTAGAGGCCGAGTATCTTCTTGATAAATTCAACTAGCGTGCCCTTGTGTTGCTTGTATGCCTTCTGCAGAATCTCTTCGGTGATGAACAGTTCAGGGCTGTTTAGCGTATCCTCCAATTTACGTAAGTCTTCTTCAGTCAGAACTTCGCCTCTTTTAACCTTCATTATTGTCGGGTGCTCTTCCGCCAGTTTCTTGATCCTCCTCTCAACCTTCATCCTGTAGTCATCCACATACTCAGACTTTGGAGACACGATGGGCCCATACTCTATCAACTCTCTCGTCTGTATTATGTCATCTATGTCTAGGATAATTCTCGGACGAGGTTCTGGCCTCTTGTATTTCATAAGCGGAGCAAATTCTCCCATCAGCATCTGCGCTTCCTCGTATGCCACATTCTCCCAGAAAGACCTGCTTAACACCTTGTCAAGCAGCATTTCTTTCCTTTTTACCTCATTTATGGTAAGTGGCAAACAGTTTAGTACCTCTCCTATATCGTCTCTTAGCCTATCGACTCCTACTTGGTTGCTGCTGAGGATGGCGAGGCTCAGCTGCTCACACTTCTGGATAAAAGATACCTCGTTAGGTTCGACGTTCTGCTTGTACCTCATTAGCGGGGCGATCCGCGTCTTTAAGAACTCGATAGGGTCAAGGCCAACCCTTTCCCACAGCTTTGGCGAAGAAGCTAGTTCTATATCTCTTAAGTGCTCTTTGACGGCTATTGAACTTAAGGGAAGGGATTCGATGTCCTGCTTGAGTTTCTCCTTTACGAACTCGGCATTCTTAGAATCTCCTTTCTCCTGAAAGTGTCTTAGCTGCTGTAGACGGAGGAGGAAAGTCTTTGTTGGCACAGCTTCTGATGGTTTTGATTCCATGCTTTCGGGGTGCATGTTGTGCCAGTTGAATACGTCCCAGCAATCGAAGATCAGGAATTCTCTCTTTTTGCCATCGGGCAACCACTCCTTGTGCTTGCATGTCGCATCGTTCCTCGTACCTCTCCCGATCATTTGCCAGAGTCTGATCTTGGAGAAGATCGGCTTTGCAAAAACTAGGTTGCAGGCTTCCGGCATGTCTACTCCTGTGTCAAGCATGTCAACCGATATCGCTACGCGTGGCCAATTCTCTTTCTTGAATTCGGTTAGAATGTCTTGTGCCCTCGGATCATCGGAGACTATGATGCGCGCAAGGTTGCCTTTGTATTCAGGATAGAACTTTTCGAAAGCTTCCCACAGCCGCTTTGCATGTTGTTTGGTTATCGCAAAGAAGATCGATTTAGCAGGTAAGGTTCCAGTTGAATCCACGATGCAATTCTCCATGAACTCCTTAACGATGGCCTCGTTGGTTCCGATAACAACAACCTTCTTCTCGATGTCCGCCCCCTCAAAATTAACGTCTTCTGGTTCTACGCCTTTCTCCAGGAGTTCTTTTATCGTTTCGTTTGGCACATCTTCCGGCTTGATTCCAGCGATCTGAAAGTGCGTCTGGGTCCTGTAAACCTTGAATGGAACAAGCCAGCCATCTTCAACGGCATCTTCGTAAGCGTACAGCGAAATCGGAATCCTGTTTTGGCAATCGAAGAACCTGAAAGTGTCCCTCTCTATCAACTCCGAAGGCGTAGCCGTTAATCCTATCTCTATCGCATCAAAATACGTGAAAACGTCCTTCCATTTATCATATATTGACCTATGGCACTCATCAGATATTATGACATCAAAATCGCCCACCGAAAACTCCTGGTAACACTCCATAATAGTTTGAATAGTAGAAGTATATAACCTTGAAGTTTTGTCTACGCTTCCTGTGAAAACTTTCACTTTTAACTCGTTAGGAAAGAACGCCTTGAATCCGTCACTGAATGCTTGATCCCGTAGAGCCTTCCTGTCGGCAAGGAACAAAATCTTTTGCGAACAGTTGGATCTAAGGAGGATATCAATCAATGCCATGGCGACTCTCGTCTTGCCAGTACCGGTTGCATGAATAATCAGAAACTTTCGTTCACCTTTTTCGATTCCCTCTAGCACCCGTTTGATAGCTTCAATCTGGTAAGGTCTGTCTACAATTTCTCTCTTAATTGGGACGTCTTTGAAGTCTTTCTTGTAGTTGTTCTGGAATCGGATTCTTTCCAAAGACTCTCTATTGTGAAATCCCTTCACCATTCTAGGGTTTTGAAAAGGTTTATTCCAGAACCAAACCTCATAACCGTTCGTAAGAAAGATAAAGATTTCTTTCCCTGTCTGCCTTTTGATATCATCTACATAACCTTCTGCTTGTTTCTGCCCCACTATGGGATCCTTCGACGACTTCTTTGCTTCTATTATAGCCAGCGGCGAACCTGATGAATCTAGAAGAAGATAATCGGCATATGCTTTTTCATCAGCATTTGGGTCATACAGAGTTTCCTTTACTGTTTTATAGATCTTTTTCCCAAAATTAGACTGTTTGGTATCAACTTCGATAATAACTTTTGATACATCATTGACATCCCAACTTGCTAGACGCAGAAGTGCATCAATCTTCTCTCTCCTCGTCTTGTATTCGGAGGCCGTTGCCATGTCCTATCCCTCTAGTATGTATTTCAGTGATGTCAATCCTTTCTTCCCTTTCCATTAAAGTAGACTTTTACGGTTCCTATCTTCCTAGAACTCACTTCATTACCTAAAGCTAGCGCCTCAAATAGAGCTATCCCCTCTTTCACAGCTCCATAAAGCGCTGCCATCAGCTCCAACATCTGATATAATATTGCATATGGCTACATAAAACAATTTCCAAACTATCATATGGACATAAAGTAACCTAGGTTGAACCTTCCAGAAGGCGCTCATTGGTTGGCACAGGCTATAGAGCCCTCAGCCCAAAACGTACTAACTTATTCCATTATTGAGGACTATGTCGATATGTAGTTCAGAGTACTAATCTAGACAACTACGTATAATATAAGGCACATATCGACTTAGGGCTTTCATATAGCGTACTCCGCAAGTTCTCTCTCAATCCTATCAACAACCCCAACGTTGGCATTTCCAGTCACCACGAGCTTACCTGTCGAGAATACCAATACGGTTGACCGAGTTGAATATTCTGACCTCCATATCGCTGCGGGGAACTGCTCTGGAGCTCTGTCAGCTTCTTAAGGTCTACTTGCTGCTTCAAGTCGGTTGTTACGACTAAGTTGACAATACTACGCTTTTCTGGCAAGATCAGGTCTTAGTCGTATTTAACTGTGAATATAAGTTCATTGTTCTTAATAGCATTAGATGACAAGCGTGGACCTTGGGCACCCAATCGACCAAATATGATAAATAGGACCCAGATAACACCAAAATATTAGGAGAGGAGTAATGAGGGAAGAATATCCCGCTTCCAACACGCTCAAATACATAGGGCAACTCTCACAGTTGATTTTCCTAAAGGTCTATGATGAAATCGATAAGAGGTTTGAGAATATCCAGAACAGTATAGAATGCTTTCGACTGCATTAACCACTCGCGTCTGAAGAACGGGTGGTTGATCCGGTTATTTACTTATCTATACGTTTCTAGAATTCGTAAGCTCTATGTTCTCTTGATCCGGAAAGAAATCTCTGCTCTTCTCCTTACATCTTCCCCTTGAATCCTGATCAAATTAGCCACTCTTTCCGCAGTTACTCCTGTTGTTGTGCCTATGGCTGTAACACAAGCCGCCCCAGCTGCTTGCCCCCTCTCTAGAAGATCGATCAACTCTTCTGCTGAAAGACTACTCAACTGCTCCTTCCGTGTGCCTCTCCTGAAGAGCATGTCCATGATGCCTGCGCAGAAGGCATCGCCAGCCCCTGATGGATCGATCGATTCAACTGTGAAAGCCGGTTGAGATACTTTCTTCTCTTGGTCAACGGCATAAGCTCCTCTCTCACCATCTGTTAGAAGCATGAGCTTGACCCCGAGACTGGACATCTTCTCCATAGAAGAGCTGAAGTCTGAGCTGCCTGTGAGGTTGAGCATTTCCAAAGTATTGCAGTGAAAGATATCGGAATATTTCATGACATTTCTAATGCAGCTCCAATCTATACCGATGGCGGTTATGACGTCGAGGAAAGTTATACATCCCAGATCGCTGGCTCTGCCCATTATCTCTGCTATCCTGCTATCAACATCTCTGCACATCCCTGAAACAATGTAGAAGATCTTGGGAGGCTCCTCTTCAAGGGAGGCGATGACTTCATCGGCCTTCAGCTCCCAGCTGGCGCCGAGCTCTACGTGGAAACGTCTATCTTCTCCCTTGACAACTAGAATGATATTCTTCATAGTCCCAACGTTATATGTGGATATCGATGTGCGGATCCCTTTGGAAGCCAGGGCATTGAGGATGAATCTCCCGAAGATATCTTCTCCGACAGCCCCGACAACCTTGAGCCTACTCGCCTTCTGCCCGAGGTTGACTAGGTCGATCGTGATATTGGCCGGATGTCCACCGATATGCAGCTCAACACTCATAGGTAGGACGATAAGTTCTCCTGGGCTCGCGACCTTAGGTAGCTGCGCTGCGATGATGTCAGCTACTAGAACTCCTACAGCGGTAAGTTGAAGACCGCTCACCATCATTCAACCTCTCGAAGACCTTTCTGAGAATATAAAACTATACCCCCTGAAGACCTTTAGTTATTTCTCTGTACTCCTCTTGAGAAAGAGGGATTAATGATTTGCCATATAATGAATAGCCACTCTTGATTTTCTCTGCTTTTCCAACGATCTTATCAAACGGAATAGGCTCTCTTAGCTCCGAGGTTATATTGGACAGGGGCTTGATTACAACGCGATAAGGATAGAGCCGATCTTGCCAAGGCGAAAGTTCTTGAGTTTCAAATGTATCAGAAACTGCTTCGTATACGCCAATCACGCCTCTTATGGGACTTGTAAGGTAGAACAGGAATATGTCGCCTTTCTTGACTTGAGAAAACGTTCTACGTGCACTTCTAGGGACGCTGTAGAGTTTCTTGTCTCTTACTATAGGCCAATTATCAGACGTTATAATACAGAACCAAGCTGACATAATTATATCAGTGTCCTTATTTAGGGACGTAGCTTTTAAATACTACTCAACGTGCTACCTTTCCCTACCAGCTGTTGATTTAGCTAAACAAGTATATGAAGCCACATAACAGACAATAAGTGGCACTCATTATATACTATTATGCGTCAATTGTTAATTGGGGATTATGGGATGAATTATGGATTTGGTCCTGCAGCCAAGAATGAACAGTACGTGTTTGGTGCTAAGGGGCCAGGTCACCCAAGTAAGAACGTTCAACCACACGAAGTTAAAGAATGGATTGAATATATGAAAACCCAAAGAATAAAGCGTGTTGTTTGCCTGTTGGAGAAAGCAAGAGAGTTAGAGGGTTACTATGGTTCATTACAACCCGATGGTCTTCAGGGGATATACAAGGAAGCCTTCAGGGGGAGTAACGTACTTTATAGACCAATAAAGGATTTCCAGCTGTTCGATCTTACAAGTCTCAAGGATATTCTAGAGTTTCTAAGAGATTCTATATTAAGGAATGAACGGGTACTCGTGCATTGCTCTGGTGGAAGTGGTCGAACTGGATATATTCTTGCTGCATGGCTGGTGTATAGACCTGGAATATCGCCAGGAGAAGCAATAAGAGAAATACAGAGAATGGGTAGAAACCCTTAAGAGGCTGGTGATAATATTAAATTGATGCAGCTCTTAGAATACGCAATGCAGCTAAGGGGATCCTAGATAAGAAGAGCTACCTATTATGCTGATAATTGCTAGGGTAGTTATTGATGCATAGGTATCCAACTTGAAGTGATGATATAGGGAAGTTAACGTCGATAGGGGTAATCTTGCTGTCATCGATGTTCACTTTTCTAGCTCTAGGTTGGGAAGATGGGGGCAATGCATATAATAAATCATTATAAAACGGTTTCTTTAAAAACATAATTAATCTTTCTTGAAAGCCTCTCAATTTGTCTTAAATACTTCTTTTTAATTTCTTTAAATGTTTGAGTTCTTTGTAGATAAGAACGATGATCTGGATATTTTATTTTGTCCTTCTTCCATGATTTATATATAAGTTCAAAATAATATGATATTAATTTTTTCATAATTTTGAATAATCTATCAAAATTTTTCTGGGTAGCAGTTTCATAGTATTCTATTAATTTTTTCTCAAAATTGTTCTGTTTATTTAATGTATCGTAAATAAGTCTTAGTACGTAAAATGATGCTGGATTCTTAAATACGGATTCATTCTTAAATTCATGGAATCTTCTTTTCATGCCATATGTTTCCTTTATCATATAATTATATAGAATAAATGGAGAAAGACAGTTAGATGTTGATGTTTTTTGGGTGAATATTTGATTATAATATTTATCAAAAAAGTCTTCACTTCCTTTCGCTACAGCAATATCAGGTTCTAATCTAATAGAAGCTAAAGTCTTTGCCACATTTTCATTGTTTATAATTTTGTTATGAGAAAAGTAAGTAGATGTGAAATATTTTTTCATCCAACGATATTTCTTCGACATTTTATTAAATTCTTCTCCACGTTTAGTCTCATAATACCAATGTTGCATCTTCAATTCATCCTTTAACCTAACTTGAATGGGGTCGTTTGACTTCAAATCTCGTTTCTTTACAGGATTTGATGTATTTTGATAGAGAGTAATTAAATTTACAAAATCGTGGTCTTTACTCTCTACGATCCTAACTAACAAATCTCCATTTAAATCACCCCGGAATTTTTCAATACTTTTAGCTGTTTGACAACCATTAATAATCTGTGGGTTGGTCAATCGTATGTAGCTTTCCTCAGGAATGATGTTTCCTTCATCACATAAGATGCATATACCATTGTTATAATACCAAAACTTATCTGGATTTCTTTCTAATGTTTCTCGAATACCTCTATTACAAATATTATCACCAAGAAAATTTCTTACATTTTTTCTAAAAAGATCATCATTAAATTTATTTACCATTATTCGTATCTCCTCTAAGGGAACTGTTAATACCCATGATTTAAAATGTTCTGATCTGATTAATGACTTATTATTGTCCTTGTATCTAAGATGATATATTCCTATAGGTGGTGTAAATCCACGGGATCTATCATCGAATAATTGCATTATATCACTATAATGAAAAAATGTAAACTCACCAGGTTTAAACCCTAGAGTTTCACGAATTAGGTTTCCGATCTGTGGAGTATCCCATAACTATTAAAATTCAAAAAATTTGAAAAGATCAATCTTTCTTGAGCTGGTGCCTTTTGGCTTGTCAAGGACAGTTGAGCAGTCATCAAGACATATTTATGAACATAAAATTTACCTTTACTCTTATCTAAAGGGTTTATTTGGACAGCTACATAAATAGAACTAACCATAAGCATCTAGATAAGCTATACCTTAAGTCATCATAATCATTCTTTCTAGACTATAGTTTACCTATGGGTAGGCTTATAGTACGCTGACCTGTAAATTTAAGCATACCACTGCACAGTTGTTCCTCGTTGGTAAATGGAACTCCAGAAAAACGCATCCCACAATAACTCGGTGCTTCAACTACAAAATGGACAGAAGGTAACACTTTAAAACTATTAAGATATAACTTAAAATTATTCCTTCTTATCTCAGCAGCATTAGCTAAATCATAATAGGGGTCTGCGCGGTTGTTAATCCTTCCACAACCATAGAAATAATAACATCACTGAGAAGATAGCTATCTGGAATATGACAGCACGAAAATCGATTGCCCAAGATACAATGAGATCCAAAGGGAGGGAAAAGAAACCAATAGCATAGCTTAGTAGTATTATAAACAATAGTTCTCCTAGATCACCACTAAGAAAAACAATTATGAGTGAGATGAATAGCACTATATGATCAGCAAGAAGCCACATAACATATAGTTTTTTTAATACTCATTTCACATAATTTGCTTTTCCGCATACTAATTCGGGGGGCTCTCCTAAGATCATCCTATTATTCATCGTTCTGCCACTTTTTTTGGTATAATTCTATCATGATCGGATCGGAACATAAGCATCTGCATCGCTCTTCCTTTGGTCGCTTTTGTAACCACCTTGCACTTGGACTAAATAGGCTAATAGAAAGATAGTTATTAAGTCTGAAGGGTGCTAACTCTTGTATTTTCTCCTTGATTATCTCGCTGGTCAGAAGAATTCCAGGGAGCGCAGAAACAAAGGGAGCCGTTGCAGCCACCTGTTGTTGACTAAGGTCCACTGTTACTACTCCACATATTTCGCGATTATATAGTTTAACAAATGGCTTGCCTATATAACACGCTATTTTCTCATAAGGGATGCCAGTCTTTAATGCAATTCGCAATATTTGTTCTTGCGACACGACGATTTCTTCCGCTAAAAGTTTTTCCACTTCCTCAATGGTGATGCCAGTCTCTCGTGATATACGGGTTGTAAGTGGCTCATACTCAGAGAATAAACAACCAAGGCATGCACAGTCGATGAAGTTATGTCTAGAAATCGTGGCTACATTTTCACCAGTTGCACCATGGAGAAGTAGTTTGGGTAGATCTGACTGTATAATTATGCGTGGATCGTTTTCGTCGATTGTTGAGATTACTAACTCGAGCTTCTTACGTTTTTGTCTGAATGTTTCGTATCGGCCTACGAAGGGGATGATTTGAAGATGCTCAAATCGTATGTTCAAGATAGCTTTGGCTTTGTGTAATCCCACATGGGATATATTGGCTAGTAGGCACCGGTTAAGATTGGTAATGTCGTAAGATTGAGGATCCACAATCCGAATAACGCCTTTGATGTTTGGCATACAACCAAGGGCGAATATTAATCCGTTTGCGACTGCTCCTGCGCCAACCACAGTTACATCTTGAATGTCTATCATTTCGGGAAGAGAGAGATTAGGTGCCGTGCAGTCATTAACGGAATAGTCCAGTGCGGAAAAAGAGAACGTGCGTCTTCTCAATTGGATGCGCCTATCTTTGCTACCTAGAAGTTCTAGAAGGCGTCTAAAAGCTTCAGCCGCCGCGAAGGATGCTGCAGTCAGCGCTCCAATCGCATTATCGTTCCTACTCATGAAGTCGATGCATTCGTCATCAACGCTGAAATAAGCATTCCAGCCATCTGAGTTGATGGAGATCTTGTGGTGCGCATGATGTAAAGTCTTACCTATCGATATTAGAATATCCATATCACTCGAATCATCGAGATCAACCTGAGATCCTATCATAGTTATTATGTTGCTCATGCAAGTTCTCAGATCACCATCGTAGCCAAACGGAACCCATACCCGTCTTTCGATACCCTCAGGTAAGATGATCTTAAGATGCGGATGAAATCTGGGTAATAGATTAGCAATTGCTATGGCCATCACCTGACCGTTATGTGTTTTTAGAAGCCCCGAATTGCCGACGATCCCTATGGCAAATTTAGAGAAGGCTTCTGATGTGTTTGACTCCCCTAAATCCGTATAGATTCTTGCGAAACGTGTTGTTCTATCACTGATTTCGATGCTCATTATTAAGACTCACTCTTCGATAAGTAAGAAACGCCATTTGATATTATCTTGACTTAGCTCCCGCCATCTACCAGTACCCTTGTACTCGTAGACTTTCCAAGTACTCAGATCATCTAAAGATAACCTTGCGAAATATGGAATTACTATGCTGATAAAACCAACTCTATGTGAGATTGGATAGTTGTCGTCAAGCCAGCTGTGAAACGCCTCGAAAGGGTGAGTGTGAAGCTGAACTAACAAGAACTCTTTACGCTCGTGAAGAGTCTTTCCTACTCTCAGCGCAGTATTGAGATCTACGTGCGAATATCGCCACGATTTCTTTGGGCTTCCGCGATATTCATCCGGAAAGATCACATTCATTATTATGGCTTTACTATCACTGAATTTACCTGTCCAATAAGCTATGCCTTCAAGTTTCTGTTTACCCAACTTCTTTAGATATGTCTGAGTTCTATGGACTATCTGCCTCGGTATCGCATAGCAAGTTATTGTCTTAGGCCACTGCGATTTTAGTGTAGAGTAGGGAATCAATTATGTCGCCTTGTTGAGCTTCACCCATATACTAAAGACGACGTTCTCGATTAGATTTGTTTGCGGTCCCTGGTTTGGATGTCCGTGTAGAATCCATGCGCGCGTGCCAGCCATGCAGATCCAGGGTGGATTCTCGAGTTTGAACGCTTGCCCACCATCGTTAGGCCAATGCTCTATACCTTTTTCCTGCTTAGTCTCAGTATCAACGAATAAATAGTCAGCAGCATTTATGGGGTAACCCTCGTAGATGCTTACCTTGAGCATATATTTTCGATTGTACTTTGAACTAGGCATAAGTATGAAGAGATCGTTGCCCTCCAACATCACCTCACTTTCAGAGAAGCCCATCTGCTTCGAGCCTTCCTTTATGCGATTGATGCTTTTTTCTAGGAATTGCTCTGATGCTGCTTCATCCATTTATTGCCTTCACCCGATCTGAATTTGCTTTCATTGTTAACCAACCTGTTGCTCTGTTCCAAAGAGAAGTTTAGTTCCATCTTTCACTCCCTCCTGCTGCCAAGTCTTGTTCTCATCCAGCACCTTGCCAACGTCAAAGGCAAAGTGATAGACAACCCCTGGGGCAGGCTCGATGTGGAAGTGGTTTAGGACTCGCTCACGCCCCTTGGCGATGAGTTGATCAACATTGAAATGGAATATGCCTTCATCGCCATCTATGACTTGAACTGTGACAGTTATGACTTTCTCCTGACTAGAACTATGAGATTCTTCCAATTTTTATCTCACCCCCATTTCTGTTATATATTTTCTTCTGCAGCTCATTTTCCATCGTTCTCGACATCCTTTTTGAGCTCACGCGACATGTATAGCTCCACGTATTCTAGATTAACGCACGCTTATAAATGTTATGCACGATATGCACTATATACACGGTAGTCTTATAAGCTCACTCCTCCGATAGAACTTAACGGTAAAAGTCATTATGCTCGACAAGTATAAGGACTTGATAAATAAGGCGAAATTAGCCAAATTGGATACATTATCAATATGGTACTCATTCTTCAAAATGAAGGAAGATCCATTTTTATCGCAGATTTCATCAGAAGAGATCGACTATTTTGTTGACAGGGACGATGTGATTGACAACATTATCTATGACATGGGAGTGGCTTCCAGAGGAATACCCATAACTACGCTGATTATAGGACCTAATGGCTCTGGCAAGACAGCAATTCTACAATATCTTCAAGAGGTGTTGAAAAGGCTCAAGCAACAGTATCCAGACGAGTACTCGTTCAGTGGCGGATTGCAACCAAGTAACTCACTATTTGAGAATTTGGAAGAAACTGGAGAAAAAAAAGAAGATGTGCAACTTTGGGTCAAAATATGCAAAGAGAGTAGAGACTACTTGCTTGTAGATGACGCCAAGTCAACTTACGTCAAGACGATCATGCGAGAATTCACTCGAACGAAATTCAAAGTTTTTGCTATCTCTCCACTTGAATGTAATGAGGTTTACGCAAGTCTTCCCATAGCACCTAAAATTCAGTTCCTACATCATTTTGACCTTAGGGTTGCTGAGCAGATGCTAGATAAAAGGATTAAGCGGGCATTTATAGACAGAGGCAGCGATATAACCATTTTCGATTTATTTAGTGAAGATGCGCTTAGGGCAATTCATAAGTATAGTATGGGAGTCCCTGGCCTAATACTTAAGTGTGCTTCGAAGAGTCTCAATTTATTACTTGACATCTACAGGCATAGTGTAGCACCGAATATACTAGAAAAACAAAAAGTAACCTTAGATATTGCATCCAGAGTATGTAAGGTAACTAAGTGTTTCCAAGCTTTCACGGAGTTTGAAAATATAAGCCAAATCAAAATAGAAGTGCTTCAGCAAATCCTGAAAAGTGGAAGAACTCCAACGGAAATCAGTTCGATTTTAAGAAAAGACAGAACAACGATCTCTCGGCATCTAAACGACTTAAGGGAATTGGGCCTCGTAGAATTTACGACAAGAGGAAGAGAATCTGTATATGAAATATCCGAGCCTCTTAAAGTTAGGTTTGAAATAGAGAGCATGCCTAAAGGAGAATGGAACTTTGCCTCAGCTTAAGATAATTTGTTTAGCGCATCCAGCTATGTGGAGTGATTCAGTTAGCGATGATGACTCAATCCGAAAGAGTATGTTTAACTTAAGCGCAAAAAGTAAATCTTGGTTTGACCTTAATGCAGATAGAGGAGGGAGAATAGGTGTATACAAAGTTGAGGGATTAGTTAGACCTGACTACCTTCTATTACGTTTCATTTCTGAGGCAGATAAAAACGAGGAGCATCCGAGCGTCGAAAAGCTACTCGCTGAAGATAACTGTTTACCTGACGGTGTTGACATACCTGATCCTATTCCGAGAGCTTTGAAGTCGTTTCTATACTTTGATTTAAACAAGGGAATATGCTATGCATATGCTCTAGGAATGGCACCTGAAGTAGAGTCCATTTTTGAAGTTCTAGAGCTGTTAGAAAGAGATACTGGTTTATCGATGAAAGCTGCGAGAATATTTGAGTGGAAAGAGGAATTGATAACCACTGTTACCGAGGTGGCTCGAAGTCAAGGTTATTTACCCTACAAGGTTAAAGCAGACTTGGAGACCGTTAAAGTGACTGCAGAAGGAGACCTAGAGAATAATGAGGAATGGAAGAGAATAGAAGGTGCAATAGACCTCGGTATCTGGAAAACAATTGCGTACGTTAGATCACATGATAATGACATGTTTGTTTTCGGACTAACGAGGCGCCACGGTAAACAAATAAACATACCTAAGATGGAAGATGATTTGTCAACAGACGATCTCTTAGAAAGGATCTTAGAGATGAAGGATCTAATTGAGAAGGCTTTAGGATGCGATATTAGAGAGTACTGCTTCCCAGAACAAGTTAAATCTCTTACGCGATATCTGGGGACTTCAGAATAGGTATTTTAGAGCTATGGTGGCAACAGGAAGCGATCCAATCTTGTCCAAGTATTCAATAGCTATTAGTTCTCTCGACCCTTCTAATCAAGAATTATCATTTAATGCTTTTATGTTTTTCTTAATATCCTAATACGTTTACGACGCGTATATGCCGCTGCACTGCGACCTAAGAGATTTTTCCGTGACTTCAAACAGGCCCTCAAGCTTTGACGCGTCCTTCCTAGGATAAGATTAGGAATTCCTTAAAAGCCATCTTAAAGGCGTACAAATTACAGCAAAAAAATGTACACTCTACTGACCTAAAATAGATGTGCGGCTGCATTAAACAAACAACGCTCGCGCGCGCATGTTTTCACACAAACGATTTGCACAAAACTCTGGTTTAAGATTCCGCAGAACTCCGTTAGACCAGCATGTAGAACCAGAATTCCTAGGTCCTAAAATGCCAATTCATGGAAACATTTGTTATCATGAATTTCGGCAATTTTAGACACCTATTATGTTGTTTTTTTCCTGAGTTTCGTCTAACTCCTTATTCCCTCGCAGTTCTAGCTTAGCCTGATACTCAATTCGAAAGACCTTCAACTTGTACTTCCCAGAGATGCCATTCTGACCATAATTAACCACAGCATTTCTAGGGAGAATGCTACGAAGATCTACAACCAATTTATCTAACATGTAAATCAGTATCGGCATCTACTGATATGTTTTTCTGTCAAATGACAGGCTAGAATTTATATCTACAGAATTAAGATAGATGTGAACACGACAATGAATGGCAATCCAGATTGGGATGAATCCAAGCGTATTATTACAGAGATCTTGCAGAACCATTCCATCCATCTTAAACTTGACTCAGGGGCACAGAAGGATTTATCTTGGTGGAAAGATAAACTTGAAGAAATAATTTCAGATTCAGAGAAAGAATCGAAGGTTGCTTATGAAAATAAAGATGAAAGAATAATGGCTATTATTGAAAAGATGAAAAAGTACGCGGGATGCTCCAGACTTGCACGCATGAGTCCAAAAGAATTGAAACAAGTAGAGACAAGTTCATGTTTTATCGAGAGGCAGGACATGAAGAAGACTTTCGAACGATTACTGCTAGAAATGGAGCGAGATCCCCTCTTTTTTCTCCATATCTAAACCCTATTGTAAATAGATTCTTGTTTGCTATTCATGCAAGTTGGAATAATGCAAAATCTATATGTTAATACAAGATAGCTTATCTTATATGTATACCAATTCAATGCCCTATCTAACTGGTAGATGAAATCTCTTCATTTTAATTTCTTTGTTGCATTATTAGTAAATTAGTGATATTAGTATCATTAGTATAGTAAATATAATTAGTTACCAATCCATACGAAAAAAGTCTTTGTTATCGGTGTTGATCCACCGTCTGTCTTCGGTATCTCCCATTTTATTTCTTTTCTTTCTATCAACGTCTCATAAGACTCCTTAAAATCCTTAACTCTCATGTTTGAATTCCTCAGAGCAGAGGGATAATCTATTCGTCCAGCATTTTTTATCACATTCCTAACTCTCTTTAAGTATCTATCCATTCCTACTGTTCTAACTAGCTCCGACACATAGTTAAAACAGGGCTTTACAATCTCATAGGACCTTTCAATATATTCTGTTGGAACTACAACCATTTCATCTCCTGTCAACTTTCTAGATTCTACATCTATGAGTTCTCCATTCTCTCCTTCTCTTACTAATTTAATATCGTGTATTAATAATACTAATGACACTAATTTACTAAATTCGTAGGGACCACGACCACTTGCAATTGCATAACCTATAGCATCACTTACTAATAGAATATCAGCTATTGCTATGACATAATTCAAGTACCTCCCGATAAATGGGTCAATGCCTCGAACTCCATAATCTCTATAACATTCTTCCTCTATCTGATTATATCTCTCTAACGCCTTATCATCAAATACGAATACTATATTACGATCCATCTTAAGTATTGCTTCAATGTAGTTCCGACAGCTCTCTTTTAAGTCAAGCACTTTCTTTCTCAATCTCCCTCTGGGTTTTGGTCTAGGCTCCCCCTTCCTGATGAGGTATCTGGCCATCAATCCACCGACAGCTAACTCCTCAGTTAAATTCTCCTCAAGAACCTCTGAAGTTATGGTACTACTAATACTAAGATATGCCTTGTTAATGACAAACTCGAACTTCTCTGTTTTCTTAGGTTGAAGTCTACGTGTAAATTTTCTAGGACACCCATGCAAGTCATTCAGTATCTCTGCAAACCCAGCTAGATATGAGCCACCTTTAATACCCTTGAGCAATCTACTAAATTCACCCATATACCAAAACATTTCAGAATTTTCAGATAAATCTGTAATGAGTCTTTCTGGTGTACTTTCTGTAGATGCCAACCTCTCTTCATTGTAAGTATCTATCGCTAAGCCTTGTGCAGTAGTTTTTCTAGTTAGAGTTGAGAGACCAACCAGCAAACTGTACATATTGTGATGCACAGATCTCGGTTGAATATAATTTACAGAATCATATCCCATAACGTGACCTAAAACTTGAACACTTAGAATATCACTGTATTCTATTGGAGAATCAGTACTGTATCTAAAATATCTTTTGAATGTATTCAAAAACGAATAATCTTTATATTCACCTATACCAGGTTTTTCCTCTTCGAATTCGATCATCTAACTACCCACTCCTATGTAAAACATCCACGGGATTCACCATCTCATGTCAAACTCAGAATGATCGTCGATGGCACTCTTGGCTGGTTCATACTCGGCTGGGTCGGTTTCGTCTAGTATGTACTCGACTTGTTCATTATGCTTGTCAGGGGTTTTTGCTTTTTTCTTTTTGCTTTTTTCTTCAGGCTTTGTTGTCGCAAATGTGACTTTTTCTAATTGTCGGTGGAATATCATATAACAAGTTTCGTAAGATGGACAATGCTTGCAATGTATAGAGGATGGGCTCCATACACCTTCACCGCAGCTTTCAGGATCCAGGTTTGTCATGCCTCCTATGAAAAACATCTAAATCAATAAAACAGTGAAGATCTGAATCTCGATCATTCTTCCTGACGAGTCCGACAGATACTAGCGTAAATTCCTCCTCTAGGAATTTGATAAAAGTCTCAATAGCTTCTTTGTTGCCAATAGCCTTAAGAACTAGAGCCTTCATCCTTATCTCCTTCCTTCACTCCTAATGCCTTGACTTGATACTTTGGCAGATAACCTAACCTAGCCAGCTCTTTGAAAATACAAGCTTTAACAAACTCAACCATACTACCTCTGCGAGCAGAGCAGACGTCTTTAATTAATTTGTAATCTGCTTTAGAGAAGTAGAGGCTGATCAGCATAGTACATCTCTTTTCTTTTTTATTCTCTTCTATTTTGGTTTCCATTATTATGACCATAGTGAATACTAGATAAAAAGTTTTGGACGTGTGTTTCAAATCTTATGTGAATTGGTGTTGATTCACATATTAACATATATGACCAGAAAGGTTTCTCTCAATCTCCATTGTATGTTCCAGAGGAGAGTGGTTTTTGTGCATCATTTTTGCTGGTATGAGACTTGGAGAGAAGCATAAAAAACACGATGAGTTCCACTATACACAATAAGTTTAGCTTTGCCTTCTTTTGCTGAGAGAAGTATACCTGTATTTCTAATTTCATAGATGTTAACTTCTATTTATCCTTGAAGCCATAAAGGATTCCGGAGTGGAAGAGGACGGGCACCCTCAGTTCTTGAATTTTCTCATACAGTTCGAAAAACTTGGGATCTTGTGGGTACCAGTGGTCGGGTATCATCTTGATGCCC
>Ga0315280_10001394_pt1 | contig 41857 bp, 36 predicted proteins | sample YL17G06_40_MG_FD_203697 | JGI IMG/M metagenome (GOLD analysis project Ga0315280, IMG submission 203697) | Sediment microbial communities from Yellowstone Lake, YNP, Wyoming, USA - YL17G06_40 | ecosystem: Environmental > Aquatic > Freshwater > Lake > Sediment | place: USA: Wyoming | collected...
CACCTGTCCTCGGCCAGACTTCTTGACAGTCTGAAGCCCCCACGGCCCCGCAATCTGCACATACCCCAGTATGAGCCCCAACAAGAGCACTGGGATAATTATGAGCTCAGCCGCTAATGCAATGTTCCGAATTGTTGTGACAATCTCTGCTCCAACATCAACTGCGAACGCAAGCGGAATCACGCTTGCAACAAACGTTGCCGTGAACACCAGCAGCTTCACGAGGAAATCTCTCACATGCGGGAAACGCATCTGCACTTCACCGCAGAGGTTTCCCACATCAGCTTAAAAGCGGCCGACGCCTACTGCTCTTCCTCGCTCGACTCTCCGTGCTTCTCAAACCGAACCTTTTCAAGCCGTTTGGATGTTGTTGGAACTGGCACCGCCTCTTTGCACCTTACACACCAGTACTGGAAGCCTGACCCGCCCTTCTTGTCCTTCTTGATGACTGTTTTCACGGGGCCCAAACATTTCGGGCAAAGGTTCCGCTTCCGCCTTGTGCTACCTCGTCTCGCGAACGATGCATGTAGCCCCAAGCTGTCAGCTATGCCACTCACAAATCCAAGTACAGTAGCCAGAATCATCACGATACCAAGAATGATCAGCCCTATCTTTATGCCAAGATTTTCAGACGCCGCCCCGACTGCGATGCAGATAATGGCAGCTATGATGGTGATAGCGTTCAGTTGACTGGGCACGTTTCCAACACTAGTGCCCAATGTGATAGTTTCCTCCCACCCAAAAAAACGCGGAGTTTCTTGCTCAGTTTCTCTCTATGCCCCGCTTTTGCTGTGCTCGAAGAAATCTCTCAGAGAACCTTTTTCCTCGTCCGGTGGTGGCGGTGGCACGGGCAGTTCCTCTTCAGCGCCTTCACTCGTCTCCGAGCCTTCCTCTTCCCCACTTGACTTTGCGGCCCCTAGTCGCTTCTTCTTCTTCCATTTGACATACAGTACGGCTGAGACGATCAGTATGGCAACTAGGGCAGCAATTGCTCCAACGTCCGTTGCACCTAAAACGTTCACAGATAGGTCATGTGTATGATCCAATTCAACTGTTGTGGGCATTGGGAAGATGCCGCCAGTTGCCTGTACTTGGTACGTGCCTGCAGGAAGCTGCGCTAGGATTGCTGTACCGTTGCCATTCATAGGTGCTGATGCAAACGTTCCATCTGGCAGGGGCACAGAGACTGTTGAGTCAACTATCGATGAGTGAAGAAGAAGACTCTTCACGGTTACTGTAAGCGAGTACACTCGCAAGGGTATTTCCCATCGACCGCTTGGTAATGATGCAGTGTAAGATCCGCCGCTGGAGACGTCAACGCCATCATAGATTACTTGCACAATGGACCAGTCGCCTTCCTCCAAGTACACGCCGCTCAATGACTCAAGAGTTGACTCACCTGCGGGACCTGTTAACACGACCTTGGATGGAGAGGCTGCGAGAGGCTGTCCATCTCCATCTATGAAGGACAGCTGAGTTAGCAATTGCCGTTTCCAGCTCGCCGTCACAGTTTTCGGCCCATCCATAGTGACGGTACCGCTCGACGACGCCCCCGCAAAGTCTCCTGTCCAGCTTACAAACATGTAGTGTACTCCAGGATCCTGCCCTGGCGTTATACTGAATTGAGCTGTAGCACCGACATCATACCATCCGTCTCCCGACTTTGTTCCATACTGGCTTACCAGCGTGAGCAGAAACTGTTTCTTCCATTGGAAAGTCACCGTCTTCGATCCACTCATCACTACAGAGCCTGAGTTTCCAGCACCTGAAACATCGCCTGTATACCCTGCACAATAGTACCTAGATCCTGCATCGATCGGCATGCTTGCATCAACGCTGAATTGCGCTGTGGTACCAATATCATACCATCCAGCTCCTTTCACGGCGCCGCGCTCACTCACCAGAATAAGCTTCACCTGCTCTGTCCTATAGATGGTGATGTCGATGTCTGTTGACACGGAGACTGTGGTTGGATTAGCCGGGTCTGTGTTGTTGCTTCCAGTCGGGATGATCCAGTACTTGAAAACGGTTCCAGACACGGTTCCTCCGCCGATAGACTGGGTTGTCGAAAGCGTGTACGTGCCAGGCTTCACCGTGAAAATTACAGCACCTTCCGCAGAAACTGTCAGCGATGATGACCCTAAAGTGATGTTCGCGCCTTGAATATCATGCACGGTCACATCGAACATCGACCGCGTATACTTCGCCGTGAAAGTATCTGCTCCCGTGATCGTGATAGGCGACGTGACTGTACTTCCTGCTGAATTCACCCATTTCACGAAAGTGTACATCTTACCCTGATCCTGAATCGTGTGTGGTGCCACCAGAGAGAAGGAAAGCGTTTTGTCCGTCTTCACCCAGACCTCTATGTCTGCTGGGGATGAATCACTGTATGAGGACCCACCTACGCTGATCGTTACGGTACGACCAGTGGGAAGACCATCTGTCTTCCACGTCGTCAGGTACCATTCCTGATACTTGAAAGTCAGCTTCGTGGCTGCGCTGACGGAGAAAGATGAGGAGGCACATGTGAACTTCACCGTGTCCAATTCCACGCTTGACTCCACACTGATCGTGTGGCTTGACAGACCGTCGAATGGGCCCACCTCAGTCACGTTCATAGCGTCATTCAGCTCCATGTCTTGGTCGCTCCCGTCAATGTACACTGTCGTGTATCCTTCAGACGTCATACCGCTTGTGCGGACTCTCACGTAGTAGTCCGCCGGTTTCGTTATGACTGAAAGCGTCACCGATACACTGTGAGTCCATGTGCCCACAACCGTTCCCGTGCCGGTCCACGCTTGAACACTTATTGAGTAGGTGCCTGCTCCCGTATTCGCCCCCGTCGATACGAACAGAGTGGATGAGAAGCTGCCTGAACCCACAAGCCCAGAGACGGGAGAGACGGTAGCGGTCATATTCGTTGACGTTGGGCTGATCGTCGGCGTCTGGAAGACAACCGTTCCTGGGAAGAATGGGTTCCCTGCCACAGTCAGGGTGAATGTTCCACTTTGCGTTTGGTAAATGGACGTAGCCGCAGGCGAGATGGATACAGTGAAGTCTGCCTGCTTCACCGAAAGAACAATGCCTGCCGACTGTGTTTGGCCTCCTGCGCTGCCTGAAACGGTGACGACGTACTCTCCAACTGTTGTCGACAAGTCAGTAGTGACTACCAAAGTGGCCGTGAAGGGAGGCGTTCCACTTGTCGGCCCAACCGCAGGAGCCAGGACCCCAGATGGCTCAGATGCCGTTAACGTGACTGAACCACTGAAGATACCGGTCTTGTTAACCAAGACCGCGAGGTGAACCTGTTGGCCCTGATACAAGGACACTACAGAAGAAGATGAGGAGATCGATACTGAGAAAGTGGATGGACCTACCATGATAGATATGACTGTCTGATGGGAGACTCCATCAGTACCGGCTGCTGTGATAGGAATTACGTAACCGCCGGTCGGCGTCGTCGTGCTTGTACTCACCATCATAGTGGAGCTCATATTCAAGTAGCCGCTGCTCGGAGAGAAGGTGACAGTTATTCCCTTACCTGTGGGCGGTGCTGCTGACAAGCTCACCTGTGAGATGTACATTCCATCAAGCCGAGTCACATTCACAGTAAACATCGCCGAACCTCCCTGGTCTATTGATGCGGTCAGTGGAGACACATTCACCGCAAAATCTGGAAGCATCACGAAAAGCGCTGCAGTCGCATAGCTAGTGATCCCTGCACTAGACCCTTGAACCACAATAACTTGCAATCCTGGAGATGCAGAGACCCCAACTGATACTAGAAGCTGCGCCGTGAAGTTTGCAACAGCATGCGTTTTCGAAAGAACAGCCTGAATGCCTGTGGGCAGATTTGTAACAGATAGATCAACCGGAGTCGAATGAAAGCTCGTAGTGGTCACGTTGACCTGAAAAGAAGCAGTTCCACCCCGCATGGTAGCTTGTTGGTCAGGCCCCATAGTCACAGTGAAATCCGTGGCCGATACAGTGAGGCTTGTTGCAGCCTGATATACTGCGCCTCCGCTGCTTGTCCCGCTCACCGTAATCGAGTATGTTGCAACTGAGGCGGTTGAAGCAATATTTACCAGCAACGTAGCATCGAACGGTGGAGTATTCGAAGCAGGGCTGACGGTTGCAGTGAGACCTGACGATGTTGTGGCTGATAGACTCACGGGCTGATAGAAGCTACCAGCCGCTGCTACAGTTACAGTATAGTTCACGGTCTGACCACGATACCCGGTTTTGGTTGCCGGGTCAATGGACACTGTGAAATTTGCGGCTCCTCCAATAATCACCGTCACTCCGGCAGAGTACACGGGCGTGCCACCGCTCGTAGTCGCGCCGTCAACATCAACAACATACGTTCCAGGCGAAGTTGAATTCGCGGAATAAACACGCAACTTCGCCGTGAATGATGGGGAAGGAATGTTCTGTGTCGGCGCAATACTTGCCGTCAGCCCTGATACGGTTGGCAATTCAGAGCTCAAATAAACAATCCGTGAAAATCCGCCAGTTGAGGCAACGGTTAAATCGAATTCCGCTGAATCACCTCGACTTATCTGCCGGATTGTTGGTGTTGGCGTGATTGTGAAAGAACCAGCGGTCACGTTCACCGTGAGAGCAAGCTGGTGAACCTCACCAGAAGTGGACTTGGCGCTGACAATGAATAGGTACATGTTAGGCGGCGTGGTCGCACTTGATGTGATTATCAACGTTGCAGTGTAGGGAGTAGTTTCATCCGTTGGACCGATCTGCGTCTGAAATCCTGTGCTGCCTGAAACAAAAGGTCCAACTGTCGAATTGAGAATAACCTCCGGGTTCCCAGTCACATTCTCCACGTGAATTGTGAAACTTGAAGTCCCACCCTGCGTCTGCGTAGCCGTTGTCGGCGTCACATCAAGACTGTATGTCGTCGCCGCTGCCACTCGGCTAGGCACAACAACACCAAACACGCAGAGAAGAAGAATACATGCGCTGAGGTATGCTCGAAACTGATGCCTCAACAACTCAACACCTTGAGGATTTTCTGCTCGCGCCTTTAAAGCACAGAGCAGGGGGCGGGGCCCTCAGGTTACTTCGAGTAGCGGTTCAGTTCTTCTCGGAGGGAACTCGTCGCGGGTCTCTGTCGATGCTTTGCACGTCTTTTTCGCGCCTCTTCTCTAGAGCGCTGTCTCCTACGCGTTTTTGTGATAAGCATCGCAGCGATTAACACGCCGACCGCTGCGACTACTACGAGTTCCAGTGGGACTGGGGCTTTGACGGGTACTGTCGTGTTAGATGAGCCTACACCTATTGTGAACTGTTGCGGTAGATACTGTATGGTGACCGCTGCGGGGTAGCTTGAGCCTCCTGGTACCTGCGTGAAGAAAGCGTTTCCTTGATCGTTTGTCTTTGCGGCTAGAGTGGCGTGGTCTGGAAACGTAATTTTAACGGTCGCGTCTTTGACTGGTAGTGTCGTTATGATGCTTCTGACGTTGACGGTTACGCTGTATATGCCTAGCTTCATCGTCCAGTTCCCGTTTGGAGATGTTGTGTATTTGGTGCCTGCAACTGCAACGTTCACGCCATAGCACCAGGCTGAGAGGAGCGTGTATTCGCCTGCGTCAAGCCATACTTGACCGCTTTCATTGAGCACTGTTTGTTTTCCACTGTAATCGAAGATGAAAGTCACATGTGGCGGCGTGGCGACTGGCACGTTATTCGCGTCAACGGCTGTGAGCGTCATCTCGTGTTGAAGCTGCCAGCTGGCGGTAATTGACTTTGGCTTATTCATTTTCATTGTTGCGTTTGGATCGGTGCTTGCGATGTCGCCGCTCCACCCTGTGAATCGTGCTTGTATTCCTGCCTCAACCGGGAACGGATTCGTAACCGAGACCTGAGCAGCCTCATTTTCGCTGTACCAGCCTGCCCCTTGAGGATCCCCGTATCGGCTCGTTACGTTCAACGCATACTGCAGCGTCCAATGCACAGAGACTTTTTTCGGCCCATCCATCAGTACGTTGCCTGACAAGTTTGCGCCGGTGATGTCGCCGCTCCACCCTGTGAACACTCTTCGAGTCGAGTTACCATAGGTAACGTATTGGTCTGCCTTGACGACTGCTTGACTTCCAGCATCACACCATCCTCCACCAGTCACAGGCACATCCGTTATCACTATCAGCAGATACTGCATCTTGTATGATGCTGTCAGGTTCATGTCCGATACGACAACAATGATTCTCGAGCTCTTCGTGTCATGATCGCTCCAGCTTGAGAAGATGGATCTTGCGCCTTGGTCAATCATGCGTACTGCGGGAGCAGTCAAGTTGTGGGGACCGAATGCGATGTTCTGAATGACCACTTTACCGGTTTGTCCTGTCTTGTAGTCTTTCCCGTCAAGGGTGACAAGCAGATCCGGGTATGGCGTATCCACCGTTATCGCATACGTTGTTCCCGTAGATGCGGCGCCATATACGGCTACTTGGAAATTCAGATTCACGTCTGCGGATAGTCCTCCGATTATGAGCTGATTCGCTTTGTCGACGAAGAATTGGCCGGCTTTCCACGCTTTGTCTAAACTGTCTGAAGGACCCTTCACTCGCACTGGACCTTCCCCGTTTCCTTTCGTGTCATCCACGTACAGGATGATTATGCCGCTGTCCGGAAGGTTTCTGTCCCATCCAGTCTTCTGTCGCGCCTCAACAAGATAGTATGTTGAGTCACTGACCACTGCTTTCACAATGGATGCGTCTGCTGACTCTAACGGTCGCACCATCCCTTGTCCCTTATCGCCGGCTTTGATTGTCGTCACTGCAGAGTCGTCAAGCCAGCCAAGCCTCAGTAGCGACCATGAGCTCAATCTAGCAGGGGTGTCACCGTTTCCGCTCCAGCACCCATGAGCCATAAGGTCCCATTCTCCGACAAAATCATCGCACCACGGACATTTGGTGTCAGTTATCTTGTAATCCCAAAGGTCCGGCAGGCCAAAATTGTGGCCTAATTCATGAGCCCAAGCGCCCACCGGATCCTTCTCTGCAACAATTGTGACACCCAATTCATACGACCCCGAGGGCGTGCTAACAGTACCACGATTAATTGTCCCAACATCCCAGATGTCCGAGGCTTTTTGCGAGTGCCCTTCACTATCACCTGCATGAACGATCATGACATAGCTGAAGTCCGCATAGTTCAAGTCACTCCCGGTTGAACCCACCGCGTCCGTGATGAGTTCAATCCTCCTCGAGGAGGTTTCAGGGTTTGCCCCATAGTAGGCGCTTGTTTGCTTCAGCGTGTACCATGTAGTCGCTATCGTGGTACTCAATGAGATTTTCCCGTAACTCACATCCTGCCAGTACTTGCTCAACTCCTCAACGGTGCTGCTGATGCTGGTTGTTGAGTGAGCTACATCCGTAAACTGAACTGTGAGCACCAGCACTTTCTGCGGGCCGCTTACTCCCTCGGTTGACGACTGCGCGCTTGCTGATCCCGCGAACCATGGAGATGGAGATAGCGATAACACATCCGACGCGGCATCAGGCACAGATAACCCGTTACTCTGACCGACGCTAATTGAAGCCCAAGCGCCTGTACCGTTCAACATCCACAGACATACCATGATGATAAGAAGCACCTGATATGCTCGACATGAAATTCTCAGTATTGATCTCAAAGTTCGCTCAGTCAAACTAAGCTGCTCAGTTTAAAGGAGGCCTAGTCGTCTGCGACGCGCCCCGTTTTATGCTCTAGGAACAGTCAGAGTGACCACGTTTGATGCCATCTGCGCGGAAGTTCCTGCTGGCACTGACTTTCAGTGTGCTTGCAGTCTCGCTTCTTCCAGCAACCTCCATCGTTGCTTCTTCTGGTGACGTGATAGGCTCACCGAAACTGCTTGTGGCAGGCCCGATGAATCTCCTAGTGATTGCGGTTGACTTCCCAGATTGCCCACACACGCTGTCAATAGACAACCTTACCCGTCGCACAATCGCGGAATTGAACACCTACTACAACGAAGTTTCGTACGGCATTGTCTCAGTAACTGGAAAAGTGGTAGGTTGGATCCGGATGCCTAACAAGCTGCCCACGTACGGCGCTGACAATGGCCCGTTCATAGATGCTGGAAGCAGCGGCGGCATGGAGCCTGACACTTGGATGCTCCTACGTGACGCTATGCCAAAAGTCACAGAATCACTCTCCAATTATGATAAGGTGTTTATTCTACACGCCGGCTTTGGACAGGAATCGAGCGGCCAAGCGAACGATATTTGGTCAGTAACCTTTCTCGACTACGAATTGGAGACAAAACAAGGGAAGATCCTCCACGCATTCGCGGTAGTACCAGAATTTGAGGCACATGACTTCAGCACAGCTGGCGTGTACACTCACGAGTTCGGTCACCTGCTTGATCTGCCAGACCTCTACAGCAACACTGCGGAACAGGTCGGCCCTTGGGACCTCATGGCACGAGGTTGTTGGCTCGGAGATCCCCTTGGAAGCACTCCTGCAGAATTCACGTCGTGGTCGCGACTGGAACTAGGCTGGCTTCGGTCCCAATTCGTCTACGAAATGGATACAGAAATGCCAACGCAGGAAACCATAGATTTGAGACCTGTAGAACTCCCTCCAATTCCAGGGGAGTTTTCAGCCGCACTTGTATATGTGAATGCGAAACAGTATTACCTAATTGAGGTACGCGTTCATATCGGGTTTGACACCGCGTTGCCAGAAGAGGGTGTTCTCATAAGCGAGGTCACGAAGGACAAACTCAGCATCATCAGCGCACAACCCAAAGGAAAAACGCTTACCGATGCCGCATGGCAACCTGGCAGCGTATTCCATCAAACCGTACATATCGACCTCGTGGGATCGACAAATTCCGCAACAAAACAGAAGAGCGCAGACCTGTACATTGCAATTGCAGCACGCACCGGTAACGTGTACACCATCACAGTCAGCTTTCAGGGCCCGCCACTCATCTTTGCGGCACCGCTCACCGGTCTTGGCGCCTGAGACACGCACTGCCGTGGTCGCCCTATGGGGAAATAGATACTGTCACAGTGCCTGATGCATATCTTCCTGTGATTCTGATTGCTTCACCGCCGCTCCTGAAAATGCTGCTGCTCCAGGCACAGTTCGTTAGTGACGGCAACTGCGTGTCAAACGTTGCCTGCTGTACAATGCCCCTCAGAGTGCCGTTTGCAAACAGCAAGATCGTGTATCTGCTCCCTTGAATAGTTCTCGGTACGGCAACCGGCACAGTGAAACCCGCGGATCCGGTCGCATCCACTGCACGGTACGTGTCTAAGAGCTCCTGTTTGACGTACAGCACAACATTCTTCAAATCAACCCTCAACGTTACCTGCACTTGAGCACCAGCATACTGCACAGCAAAGTTTCCCGTCACAATCAGGAAACCAACCAGAAAAACACTGAACATCATATGCTCAAGAGTATAGCCCGGCATTAATTCTCTACCTATTGTAACTGCTCTGTCCCGCTTTAAGCCACAGACATGAGACAGCACGATTCCCGCATGTTTCAGCCCAGCAGTCTGTTAGCGTGGAGTGCTTGGCTGTTAGGGCTTCTCACCCTTACAGCAGCCACCGCATCCGACGTGAAAAACCTCGAAGTGAATGACCTCATTTGGGTCCCCGCCATTCTGTATGGCTCACTATTCGCAGCATGGTCCATCGTCATCATGCATTCTGTTCCAATCATCCCGCTGGTGTTAACTGCCGTATGGATCATCCTAGGCGCAATCATAATCTTCACAGCATGGATGGGCGCTGCGGACGGCCTTGCAATAATCACCGTCGCGCTCCTAGAACCAGCAAGTGCCGCATTCACCCTTATCCTCACGTTCTGCACCCTAATCGTCACACATCTCACCTTGAGCTACGTGATCAACCTTGCAAGAATACAACGACACTCTGCGTACGTTCTCAACGTGAAGAAAAATCCTTTGACCACAGCTATATTGCTAGTCGTCGCGGTCAAACATCCCGCCCCTTTCCACCCGGAGGCAGGTGGCGTAATTTACTCAGAACAAAACCACAAATTCACATGGCTCACCGACACACGCGACAACACAAAACCTCAAGAAGGAGATTGGGTGCAGCTGCCAATACCGGCGATACCGTTCATGCTCGCTAGCTACCTTCTCATGTTCTTCCTGCCCTTCCCGCTTTAAGGCACCCTTCTTTAAAGTAGCATGACCTGAAGATGGCGGTGACGCAATTGACTCCGATTGATTTCACGAACGCGTTGGTCGTACTCGTCGGCGGATTCTTCTTTCTAATTCTGATACTGGCGATCTCGCAACTCACCGGTGACTAGGAAAAGCGGATGCGGGAAACTCGTTAAGCACCTTCAATTCTTGCTCGTTCGGCATGAGCAACGTTACTATCACGTGACATTTCAACTCGCGCCCTAGAAACTCTATGAAGCGCCTATGCGCGCTGATGTTGTAGCAGGTAGTTATTGTATCGATTGCAAAGAATGGAAAACTTGAGAAGAACGTCTCTTTCGCCGATATCGCTAGCAGAATCGTCAGCGTTGTTGATTCGCTTGTTGAAAGCTCACTGGGCGCCTCGACGTATCCTTTCTCTTCTCCACGAACTATTCGCAGCTGAAAGTTCTCGTCAATTGAGACTTCCTTGAAGTCTTTGAAACCGATCTGCCGCAGCAGGGTTTTTGCAGTCTGATTGAACACGCGCCTCGCATTTCTGAGCCCGCCATTCAATTCGTCAGTTACTTTTTCCAATGTCTTCTTCGCGGTCTTGAGCTCATTTTCAGCTCTATCTTTGGTTGCTTTAGCTTTCCGCAATTCCTCAAGCACCGGTCGCAGAGCTTTCCGCCGTTCTTCCAGCCCACCAAGGTCATGCTCGATCACTGTTAGTTTTCCCTGTGCCTTGTTCTCTGCAGTCAGCTTTTTCTTAGCAAGATCGTGCAACTCCGTGTTCGCCTTAGCCAACTCTCGTTCCGCGGCATTCATCTTCTCAGTCAGTACCGTTATGTCGCGTCTAGCCTCGTTGCACCTTTCTTTCATCCTTGCCTGATCGTCTTCAGCACCCCTGCAGAGATCTTTGAGGTCACGTAGTTTCCGTAAGTGCTCATCAATTCTCTTGTCCAGACGTGCCCGTTCCACGATTTCATGCTCTCCGAAGTTCTTGACGGTGGGGATGAAAATGTCATCAGGTATCTTCGTCCAGTCAGTGTGAATAGAAAAGAGGGCACATGCAGGGCACTCTTCCGGATGGCCTAGCGCCTCCAAGACTGATGATAGGCTTACGAGACGAGCGACCTTTTCTTTGGCAGCCTGGTCATTCGCCTTCTTCACCTCCAGTTCACCTATTTGTTTCCGCGCCTCTACGATCTTCGATTCCGCGTTGAACTTCGCTAGAGCGTTTTCTTTGTCTACAAGCGCCTCTTTTTTGATCTTCAGTTTTGCTTGGTAGTCTTGTATGGTCTCACGAGCCCTATTCACTTGTGCAGTGGTTTCTTCCAACAGATACTCTACTTGGCGCTTCGCTTCAAGACTAAGTTCCTCCTTTGTGTGCCCAACAAGATCCTTCTGCTCTTCTCTTTTCTCCTTCAGCTTCTGTATGTGCAGCTCAACCTCTCGACTTTCCTTTTCCACATTTCCTGCACTCTCAATTGCAGTCGTAGCCTTCCTTAGGAGCGCCTCTGCACTCGCAAGGTCTGCTTCCGCATCGGCTTTCTGCTTCACTAGGGTTGATAGGTTCGCTGCTCTTGTGATGAAAGCTTCCACGCTATCATGATCTAGACATCTATAGAGCGGGTGGTTTTCATTCACTATGACACACTCAAGTGCACGGTCGCTCAATGGCCGCGCGGATATCACAGCGGGCGTCCCCGAAGCACGTTTCAAGATCAGACTGTATTCCGGCTCATTCTCCACACGCAGCTTGATAGTCGCCGTATCAGTGGATTCATGTATTGCTCCATCCAACGCCGTCTCGCCTGCAAAAAGCGATAGAGCTTTCACTATGCTGCTTGCGCCTTTCCCGACGCTGCATGCTACAATGTTCAGGTTAGGTCTGAAGACGAAGGAACGCTTCCCCTTCAACCCGTACGCATCCTCAACATCCAGTTTCAACATTTTCCATCCTTCACCTACTGTTTTCCTTTGAAATCACCTTTAACGCTACACCCAATTAGTACACCCTTAGAGACAGACGTTTCAAGCGTGCCGTTTCACTATCTCTAAGTCTTTGATTCACAAAGATCTCTTTGATGATTCCCTTTGAAATCTGAGGGATATCAGAACTGAAGCCGACTGGGTATGCATCCACAAATTCAGATCCAATGTTCCGGATAAGCCTCGAGATTAGGTACAGCGAGAACGCGTTCGGAGGCAGCTCGAATACTCTGGATGACAGTTTTCGAATGATTCCTTGACTGTGTGGGCTCCTACGAGACCACCATTCTAGGTATTTCTTTTGTTTCCTCGTTATGGCGAATGCGACCATGACCTGAATTGCACGAATACTACCCTTCCAACACGACGATATCTCGGGGATCGTCCGAGGGATCGTCGCACGTAGGGGCCTACCCTTGCGCTTTGGAGCCGACGCTGATGCTCGCTTCACTGATATCAAGCGCACATCATCAATCGCTTGTGATGTGCCCGAATAACGCTCTCACTTAGCCCGTACTTCTCCTCTAGCTGCTTCGCAGGGCAAACAAGTACATCGAAACATGCAACGGCTGCCGCCGCTCGATTCGATAATGGCTGCAGCATTGTGCGGTTGCAAACTCGCTGGAAATAGTGGGCTCTTTCATTCACTTGGCTGAGAAGATCCCGTGTTATCATGGGATTGATGCTGTTCAATTCTTCGATAGTGACGGGATCCGGCTTCTCATTCAGGAACGTGCACCACATGTGATACGCTTTCTTGACAACATGAAATGCGCCTCCACTCGTTATCGCCATACAAGCTTTCTTCAAGGGCTGTTTCATGTCACCTACCAGCTTGACCGTCAGTCCTATGGCAGAGTCTCGGCCAAGGACGTATGTTGAATGATTCGACGTGAACGATAGATAGAAACCGTTTCTGCGCTTGTCGACTACACATGGTGGCGACGACTTCACGGTGTCTTGTGTGACGTTCCGCATGAAATGAATCGGCACCCTAGCAGTCAGGTGATAGGTTGGACCTCGGTACGTGCTGTGTGACGTATAGTAGAAGTGCACGGAGGCAAAACCAAGACCTTCCGGCCACTTTTCCAGCCTGTTTATTGGAACAATTATGGACCATTCTTTCATCCCCGACGACTCGCTGACTGGTTCTCCGAGTTCAGCGGTGTAAACGTCACGCGGCACCACATTCGATACTAGGCATATGAGCTGTTTTCGCTTCACTCTGAGGAAACGTTCTCTATCCGCATGCATCAAGCCGAGAAGCGCCAGCCCCTCATATGTACCGTCGACCCTGAGGAGCCCATACTCCATCACAATCTTAGTCGCATCCAGCACAGCCCGGTTCACGATGTTACTCGGCACGTTAATTCGCTCAAGCATGGGCCGCAACCTTAGCGAAACGGTCTTGAAGACTGTTTGACGATCTCTCTGCGGCACAACATGATTCAACCAACGCATATTCCGAAACTTCGCCACCTCATCCGGGCCGCCCTTCACATCACCTAACCGAAAATCGGTTGGCAGATTCTTGTCCGGGAGATGCTCAAGCGTTAAGCCCCCTATTGATTTTCCATCACTAAAAGCGCGTGAGCTGAGCAGGAAATTTCCACCTGTCATCGGTAATTCTAAGCCACATGCGCTACAATATACTGCTCCAGCCTCCGCGTCAGCCACTAGCTTTGTGGATCCGCACTCTGAACAAGCTGGCCTCTTCAATTCACTTGTTGCAGTACTTGCTGTGAGCATCACAATGTCAAGCAAATATCGCTAAGTGACCGAGTAATTAACTAACTACGTCACTTTGCTGACGGAGTGTAGTCCGGCCCTCTTTCAAATGCTCTGAGGTGCTGACTGAGCTGCCGACCTTGCACTGTGGTTAAATATTTTTTTGCTTTGACTTCTCCATTGCGTACTACTCGCGTAGAAAGATAGCCGCGCCGTTCCAGCGCAACAACGTGTTTTCGAACCCACCCGAAGCTTCTCGCCTTCAGAATGCGCATGATTGCTGAAGTGCTCTGTTCAGCGTCCACGCAGGCGTCCAAGATTTGAAGACGCACCGTCTCTGTGCTCCGGTGCTTTGCTTGGTGTGCGCGCGTGTTGGAACCGCCCAATGTCGGTGAAACCCACCGGGTTTCCTTGCCGTCCTTAAAAGAACTCATTAACTACTGCTGCTTGTTTTCAGGAACGCGTCGCACTTTCGCAGCTCTACCGTGAGAACGCGGGACGGCGGTGACGACACCATGACTCCGTTTCTTTCAAAGTACTGGCATAAACCACGGTAGAACCCGATGTCTTTGGAAAGCTCATTGGCGGCACCGATGATTATCAGCTTCTTCTCTGCCCGCGTCAACGCGACGTTCAGTCGTCGCTTATCCTGGAGAGCACGAGTCCAAGGATTGGTGGCCGTGAAGTTGTACACTACGATGGGATGCTGTTTGCCTTGGAACGAGTCAACTGTGCTTGATTCGGGGGACAGGATCGTTCTGATACTGAACTCTTCATCCTGCAGCATATAGTGCAGCAATGCAGCCTGTAATCTGAAGGGAGTCACTACGAATGCGTCTTCAGCCGGTAAACCGCACTTCCGCATTTCCTTCATCAAGATGTACGCCACAGCCGCTTCGTACCGATTGCACGCTGATGGGCCGCCTCTTCCAGACGGCTTCACCCAGCGTGAGCAGCTGTACTTTGACGTGTCAATCCATACAAGCGGACTCTCACATGCTTCTGGCCGGTTGAAGAAGCAGCCTCGTGAAAGCGGCTGAGGCGTCCAAGTGATGGACTCAACTGATAAATCGCTCTTCAGTTTTCCATCATAGAAGCAGCTAGATGAGAAGCCTACTATGCTGGGGTGACTTCGATACTGCATTTCAAGCATCACTTTCCTGTTCGGATACTTGAGGATGAGCATCTCGAAGAGCGAACGTTGAACGAGTAAACTCTCTGTTCTGGGCAACTGTGCAGCCGTGTGAATAACTGGAGGCAATTGCATGTGATCTCCTACAAGGATGAAGGTTCTCGCGAGCATTATCCCACAAAGCGTGAGAGGCACAGTTGCCATCGATGATTCATCTACGATCACAGCATCAAAGACCGGCTCCGTCCAGGTTATGCCTTCCCCGCTTTGTAGCTCGCTAAGCATAGCAAGCTTCGACAGTGTGGCACCAACCAAAGCCTTCGTTTTGAGGCTTCGCACGTCGGTAGATCGCACTGCCCTAACATCATCTGATACCTTCAGCAGGCTCCCGAAACGCATAATATTGCCTATGAAATCGTTTCCTTGTGTCCGCAGCATGGCTTCGAGAGCGTTGTCGACGGCTACGTTCGTGTGTGACGTTATCAGCACTCTCTCGCCGCCGTCGACGAGTCGCGCTGCAATCTCCGCGATTGTTCTGGTCTTGCCAGTTCCTGGAGGCCCCTGAATGAGGAAGAATGGGTTCTTGCCCGTTAATGCTGTACAGTAGCGTATCGCTTCTCTCTGGCTTTCATCGCATGCGCTTCCAAACGTGATGCTGCCGCTTCGTAGAGGCGGCGACGCGAATGTGCCGAGGATTATCTCTCTTAGCAGAGACGTGTGTGCAGCTTCAGAGTGCTCAAACATGTCAAGCGCTTTCTGCTGCAGCTCCAGCAGCATCTCTTCCCCCATTTCGGCGAAAGCGTATGTGCCCTCCTCAAGATGCGACTCCGTTAGAAAACTGAATCGGGTCTTATCTGACGGATGCTGGAAGAACATGCCGCTTGCCTGTCCGCCACCGCCCTCTGCACGGTGCGCCTTCATGAGTTGACCGTCACCTACAATTGGGCGACGCCCCTTGCGGAGAACAACCCCATACATTCTCAAGCCATCATCGTCATGTTTGAACGCATCCTCCTCGAAAAGCTCGCCTACGTACCGCTTCACGTAAGCGTCCTTCTGTCTCGCCCACTCCAGCTCACAACTCAGAAAACGTCTGAATGCTGAGAAGAAACCCTCTTTCTCGTAAATCAATTGATCTCCCATTGCTACATGAAACTGGCGAGGAGCTGTTGGTCCTTGCTTCCTTTCTCCTCTTTCTTGATGAATAGAGAAGCAAGTTCCACCTCAATCAGAAGCAGTCTTTCTTCATTGTACTGTCCGAGACCGTACCGCTTGACGAGATCGTGCGCTACGCCGAGGTACTTCTCAATCGTGCCTTTGTGAACTGTTAGGACTATTTTGCCTCCGCATTTGCTGCACACTCCCCTCAACGGCGGTCGCCGAAACTTCGCGTTGCATTTGGAACATCGCATACGTTGAGTTGAGAATGCCCTCAAGTTGCCCATCAGATCCCTCATCAAATGCGTTGAGAGAACACGACTTGCAACGTCTGCAGCATCGACCGCCCGTATCCTCTCAGCCAAGTTCAGCTGAGCCGACAGCTTCTCCAGCATCGTCGGAAGCCGACTGTACGTGCTCTCGTGTGCTCCCGTGTTTATGCTGCCCAGCCGATGTGTGAACTCAATCGGCTGCAGCAACTGCTCATCCTTCAACACATGAGATGCCACCGGCACCAAGTCAGTCATCATCTTCGGATCCGCCTTTCTGCATGCTTCTTCAAAGAAACGAAGCGGGAGCTGATCGACAACCTCTATGTTAAGCGCCTGACGCGCCACTTCTGTAGGCTTCAATGCTACAGTCAGCAGAAGAGGCGCATCCATGATGCTGCCAATGCGTGACGGCAGAAAAGCCCTCGAGAAATTGAGCAGCACATCCAAGACTAAGGTGACTGAGTCCTCGTCACCGTCGCAGTCACGCCTCTTTGCTGCATGCCAGAACGGGTGTGCAAAGCATACTTTCGCCTTTGTGAATCCAATGACCCGCCCAATCACGCCGACGGATGTGTGAGGAGACAAACCTATCACCAGATGCCCCACTAAATCTTCCTTCGATGCTGCGGAGTAGAATGCGGGCAGCTCATAGAACTTGATCAGAAGATCATCAATGAACTTTCCCACTCTGAGGAGATATTCCCCGCAATCTTCATTCACGATGATGTCCTGAATTTGCATTACCAGCAGCTGATCTGGCCGTTCTAATGGGGCGCCGTCAACGTCGACCGTGTATCCTAACTCCTGAAGCTTTTTGACTGTGACACCGATTTCGTTCGGCCGGAAGTGTGTGAGAGGCGCATTCGTTGCATCGAACCTTACAGTACCGTCCCTGAACATTGATAGATCATAGAGAGCGCGGAGGATGCCTTTTTCAAGAGGCTCTGGGCATCTTGTTCCACTTGTCAGGCCTCTGACACCTTTCACAACATCCGGCAGCTTTGCCAGCCGCAGCTTCTTGCACGCTGCGTCCCACAGGTCCGCAACGGCCACGGTGGATCTACCGTATGTGCAGGCTCCTGTCTTGCATATTTTGCACATGGATCCTGCCGTGAGGGGCCTTTCACATCTTGGGCAAACCCATTCGACCTCCGTTGTCTCCCCACAACGTGAGCACCTGCTCTGATGCGTGATCTCTCCACACTTCTTACAGCGGCGTCTCACAAGCTCCGTCTCTACGATGGCTCTCTTCTTTGCCGCTTCAACAATACTGCGTCGTGGTCCCCCCGCAAGACCTAGAGGGAATAAGCAGTGCACTATGGGCCGCATCTCTCTTCTCTTAGCTTTCTCCGGCCGACCCATCCGTGCCCCGATGAAGGTCCCTCCCCATGACAAGATGGGAAAACTGATAACGCTCTTGACAGCCGCTAGGCCATCAGCCGCTGAGGTCACGCTCATTGTTTCCTTCTTATCTATGCCTAAGCAGGCTGCCAGTATTGCCGCTTCCTTTCCCAAACTGATTGCGCCGCCTTCGGCAGTGTGAGGTATGCACAAGTCCTCGAGGAGAGCCTTCGTTTTCGGTTCAATAGAGATCCGTGTTAGCGGTTCATGTCTTGCTTCTGTGAGATGTGGCACGAGAGCTTGTCTTAGGAATTGCCATTCATCACCAGTGATTCTTTCCCACAGCCAGGTATATCGTGGGTGAAGCGGAAGCCCTGCCTTCTCAGATAATAGGAGACTCTCCTCCGGCGTAGGATATTTCTCCAGAGGTTTTGTGATGAGTTCTCGGATCCTGCTCTCTGATAGACTTGATAGTTCTACGGCATGTTCGGCGCACGCGTTCAGCAGCTGTGCCCACCATTCTTCATTCAGTCCTCCAGGAGCTAATGGCCGGTTGTTCTCGAGAAAATCACCAAATGAAACTAGCAAATCCCCTAGGAACAGGATCGATTCGATGGATGACTTAACTTGTCTAGCCTGTTCGGCACTGTCCACCCGTATTACTGAACCATCCTTCAGCTTCACGACCGGCGGTTCTATGGTGTCGACGGGAGTAATTATCCCGGCTTTCCCCGGCAGCTCTGTTCTCAGCTGCGTTCCCGTGGCGAGAAAATCGTCTAGGACAACCATCGTTGCAGGATGGATCCCTACTGCTGCCATGCCGGTCACACGTGTTCGCCCGTACCGTAGCCTGAAGCCGCCTGGGGCCCCTGGGAGACAAAAAATCGGGCGGCCCGCAATTATGTCTTCCATGAAAGCCATCTCTTTCACTTCTTCAGCTTCCGGGACCGACTTGCGGAGGTCACGTAACCAGTCCCACCCTGATAATGATAGTTTCTCAACTATTTTCAGCACTTTGTTGCTGCGCCCGATCAGTCCGTCATTGAGAACTCGGAGGGCTCCCCCTCTTACCCCGTTTGTCTCGATCCTCGGCACATTTCGGCAGGCTGCAACTTCGATAGGGTCTGTCGCTACGCCGGTGATCTCTACTGGCAGCCGCATTACCGCGTTGATGACTTCGTCGTCTGGGATCTTGTATTGGAACCGTGCTACTTCCCGCTCGTATAGTCTGAGCTCCTCCAAGAAGCGTTTCGCTTCCATCTCCGTCGCTTTGTACCGGCTCAACCCAACAACTTGACGCACGTATTCAGCAACAACCGTGATGAGCCCCATCTCAGTTCCGCCCGCTGACCTTATGGGCCCTGCAAAGTACAGAGCCAGATACTTCGCATTGTCAGAGTTTGATTTCACCTTCACCGCGTTGATTCCTTGAAGTGGCGCCGCCGTTACGCCTTCATCCAGAATTGCTGCCGCTGTGCGTATCGCCTGTTCTGCTCCAGCTTCTCCTTCCACTGAGAAGCGCGCTACAGCGATCTCCTCAGCGATTTTGAGAGCGACCTCTTCACGAGGTAGCTTGAGTGAGAGTTCACGGATGCGTTTTGCAATGCCAGGCGGTCCAACTGATTTTTCAACCCTCTCAGCCACATCTGCCGCAACCTCGCTTTCTGGCACTGGTGCAGGGTCGAGCCCCTTGCTGCGCGCTGCTTTTGCTACTGTGAAAAGCCTATTGAATTCAGTTTCGAGGCCCAATTGGTTAGACTATGCTGCGTTGAAGTTCTTGAGGCTGAGCTTGAGTGTCTGCAGGTTCAGGATCGGCATGATGCCAGGCGTGGGCTCTAATCCCATCTGGACCTGGTAACTTGTCTGTGCTTGCCAAGCTCCACTGTTCACTATGAGAGTTCCACGATAATACTCCTGACCGATAATGTGCAAGTGCCCAGACTGAAAAACATCGGGCACTTCATCTATCACCAATGGGTCAACCTGAAGCGGCGCAATTGCGGTCCTGCCTCCATATGTCGGCGCAACATGTCGGCATCTCAACTGTAACTTCATCGCTTTCTGCGGCTCCTGAAAACTGAGTGTCGGCGCACTCGTTATCATATCTTCGAGGCTACGCCCATGACTCAACAGGAAATTTACTTCATGAAGCGCAACGCAGCAGGGGCCCCCAAGCGAAGTCACTTTATGCGCTTCATACACTGGCTCCGCGAAGTCTGCTGGAATGGCTGGTTGCGGCAGCGCTTGCCTTACGCCGTCGTGGTTTCCTGGAACGAGAAGTATCTCTACATGCTCTGGTATTCGCTGGATGAATGATGCAGCATACTTGTACTGGTCATAGATGCTCGTAATCTTCAGCTCAGATTCCTGTTGCGGATATCTGCCTACGCCGTCAACCAAGTCACCTGCGAAAACAACATATTTCGTCCGCTCAGCTACTCTTCGCTGGTTCACTGTTCCAACCTCCCCATTCAACCACTGAATCACACGCTCGAAAACATCTTCCAAGAACAGTTTACTTCCAATATGCGTGTCGGACAGCAGGGCCGCATAGATCTCATCCTGGCTCGCCCCTTTTACGAGCCTATCAGGAATATCTGGCAGGAAAATCTTCTCCGCAACCAGAAGAGAACCACTGCCTCTCACCGCCTCCACGTAGATGACCTGATCAAGTGGAACCAACTGCGCCGTTTCATACAATTGCCGGTCGCGGCCTTCATCAACCAGCACCGTTGCATCCGCAGTCATGTCGTCTACTCGAAAGAAAATTCGGCCTGCCTTCTCCCTCTTCTCCATCACCATGGCAATGAACTTAACATGCTCACCTGCCTTGGCACCGGTAGCATCCGAAAGCGGCACCCCATTTCGCGCATCCATTCGCCTGTGAAAAATCTCAACCAACTTGTTGAACCTATACTGGAAAAGCTGGGTGAAATCTTCTATAGAACCGCCTCCTGCAGCTATCGTGTTGGTAGGATCACTCAGAATCTGAATGCGACTTTCAACTTCCGCTGCGAAGGGACGCGTTGCTCTAATCGATTCACCCACATGGCTCACTTCCACGGGGGTTTCAACAGGTTCCGTACGCGCCACTCTGTTAGCTGTTTGAATAACCATAACAGACTTGTCGCTCCGCTCAGTAACACGTGCGGGCAATGCTTCTTCTCGATAGGTATCAAAGAAGAAACGCATATCGTGTGCAAGGCTTGACGGGTCACTTTGCCATGCCGCGTGTAATTTCAGAAACATATCACGCAACTGCGCTTCCGTCAGGCCAGTTTCTCCTAGAGTAATTATATGGTGTTTCCAAGCATTTCGTACACGCTCATCCGCGTCATACTGAACTACATGACTAACACTTACGCTCGACGCGCTGCGCTCCTGCTTTTCGGACGGTTCGCTAGTTCCAACTGCGGGCAACGATTCTGTTTTCACGTCTTCTTTCAGGATAGGGGCCGCTTCCGATGTCTTCGCTATCGCTGCGGCTGCTGGTGCCGGCACTGAAACAGGGTTAAGCATCAGGAAATGTTCAACATTACCACGCATGATGACGCCGCGCCATTTAGGATCTTTCTCCGTCTCTGCAGCTTCAATCAAACCGGAGATGATGACCTCGGCATCACGTAACGTAAGTGTTGGAGATGTTTGCAGCAGATCCAGCGCCTCTTTCTCAATCGACCAACCTTTACTGAGAAGACCGCGAACGATTGCATTCATGAGGCTCATGGGATCAGAGACACGCGAAACTATGATTCATGGGTCCCAATCTTGGCTTCATTCACTTTGCAGTCGTCTGTCTGTTCCTTCCCGAGGTTCCTTCTTTTCGGGTTCTGATAGTCTGTCGTGAATCTCTCGCTCGCACAGGAGCACTTCGACTGTATCCAGCAATTTTCCTTCACGTGCTTCACGGCTCTCTCGATCCTTGTGTAGTTCCGTGATGAAGTTACGCAGCTGGTCACTGAGTGTGCTGACTTGGTTAATGAAAACGCTCAGCGCCTCGCCAAGCGTCTCAATGACAGCAACATTCTTGGTCATCAACTCGTCCTGCCGCTGTGTTCGCTGGCTAATTTGCACTTGGCCGAGCCTCAGCACTTCAACCTGCTCGCTGATTTGGTCACATCGACTATCAATTACTGCCTTCACTCGGTCCGGCAGGCGCGCCCACGATTCAAGCGCGGCTACAGGTCCTCTCAGCGCCTCGTATAGCTCAAGAGCGTTCTTGCCGCCTGTTTCCACACGGACTGTAGAGCCTGTCTTCTCGTAGATTCGCCAGTATGTCTCAAGCAACTCCGAGAACATGAAACCCTGCTTGATGCCGGTGAGATGCAGGAGGCCTCGAAGCTTCGGGTCGGAGGAATCAATGTTCAGTTCCTTCAAGTTGTCAACCATCAACTCGTTGAAGCTCACGTGTTTCCCAGTCAAGGAATAGATCACACTCACTATTCGAACACCAAGCTCCAGAAGCTCTTTAGCATCCAGCCCCGGCGGATCCACATCAACCATGACGCGGCATGTACCTGTCCCGAACAGGTGAAGCGTAAAGTGACCATGCTCGAACGGAAACTTGGCCTGGAAGTACGTGGTCTGCCCCACCTGAATTCGCTTCCATTGCACGGCAGACACGGCCGGCACAGTCAATGCGAAGACTTCTCCCGCAACCCGGTTAGCATCATTGAATTTCGCTTTCTGGAAGCAGTGCCTTGAATGGAGATGTCGGCGAATTGCGGCAGATTTTCATCAACTCGAAGCCTATCAGCTCCTTCACGCGACGCAGCTCTCGCCGATAGTATCTATCAGCATAATTCGGCCCATTCCGACTACACAGGCCGATCTGCCCCCATGAGTCGCAGGGGCATGCTGCCCAAACTCTTGGACAAGAGAGGTTTCCTTTGGGTGATGGAATGTCTTTGATGATGCCGAGTTCTATCGCAATTTGAAAATCAGTTAGGCCCGATTCTCTTAGCAAGTAAGCTTTCGCCGCGCGCTCATCACGTGTCCTTCGCTGATGGAACGCCATCTAGAATCTAGACGTCACAACTCCTCTGGCCACAGTGTTGGCAGATGTTGCACGCATTTGATGCGAAGCGGTTGAATGTCTGACAGTGTGGGCATTTCTTTCGTCCGGTTGCTTCCCCGATTGCGGTCCAAAACTCTTCAAGTCGAACTGGGTCGCTGATGCGCGTTTTCAGTTCACTGTTCAGCCACAACTCGCCCTGCGATGTCAGTCGTGCCGGTGCTGTGTCATCGAAGAATCCGCGCGATGAAAACGCGGCCACAAGCTTTTGCACTCGTTCAGGACGGGGCCCGATAGACCCACTGGGGCCGTTCTCAAGTTTCAGCTTTCTGGTCAGCTGTAAGACTGCACGCTGCATCTCATCAGCTAACATGCCATCTGCGCCGCTCGCTTTCGCTATGGAAAGTATCACTAGGCCGAGGTTGGGTCCCTCAAGCATGCGCTTCGCAGCAGGAACCCCTTCAGCAAGAGAAGAAACAACGACGCCGTAGCGTCGAGCTCTCCGCGGCACATCCTCCTGAACCCAGTCCTCATCCGCAGACATGAATTTCTGTCCAGCCACTTGCTCTTAAAACACACCTCAGGAACCCACGCGAAATTCACGAGAGCCCTTCTCTACCAGAGCACGCGAAATTCACGAGAGCCCTTCTCTACCAGAGCACGCGAAATTCACGAGAGCCCTTCTCTACCAGAGCGCTAGGACCTGACTTCATCGGACGGTCACTTCATCGGGCGGTCGCAGGCAACAACACTGATGCGGGCAGGGGCTCTGGCTCCCAAAGGCTTGTTGACATGCTTAGCAGATGGTCACGCCGCTTGGGCGGAACACGACGCATCGGAAGCTTCTCGATGACAGTTACGACGCGCACGCCGCCGAGACCCCTCGGGTCATAGTAGGCCTTGTAGATGAGACGCATTGTCCGTTGGAGAAAACAGCTCGGGTCGAAGAAGTGCACGCTTATCAATCGACCCCCGGTGTTCAACATGCTTCTCAACTCAATCAGAACTGGCATGCTTTGCCGTCGAGACAGTGCGTATGGCGGATCCCAGATGACGCTCATGAAATACCCCCGCTGGAAAGGGAGGTAACGCATAGCGGCCTGCACATCTGCGCGCTCGTAGAGATCCACTCTCACATCGCCTAATGTCGATGCGCCACTGCACACGTGCAAACACGGCGCAAGAATCCATTTTCGTATTTCATGTTCGATGAGTGGGGGGAATCGCCAAGCCGGCCTGTAACTTGCAGCGTTGCGGTGCTTCAGAAATCTGCGTTGCTGGTAACGTGCCTTCAAGCTATCATGTGTCGCTGCATGGAGAAGCCTCCGCTCATCCGACGCGTCTCCTCATCATGTGGCGCCTCCTGCCTGTTCAAGATGCGAAAGCGTTTGCTGCACTTCTGGCAGCTGTATTGCCTCACAAGCGCGGGCAGTTCGCCTTCCCTGCGCGCTGGGATGATCCATTCATTCATCGGCGCCTCCACTGCGCATCCGCAACGTGGACACTTGGATCCCTTGTGGTCTTTGGATGAAATCACTATTTCAGTCGCATTTGGAATGGATGTGCCAGTCTGGCTTTGGCTATTTTGATGTACTCAGGTTCGATGTCAATCCCGATGTAATGACGTCCAAGCATACGCGCGGCAAGAGCGGCGGTTCCTGTTCCAATGAAAGGATCAAGCACCAAATCTCCTGGGCGTGAGCCGATGGTGATTAGATAGCTGAGAAGCTTAATCGGTTTGATCGTCGGATGAACACTTCGCCCTTCCCCCCGTTCTCTGCGACTAGCCTTTGGACAGACCAGAAATGGAAACGTTCGCTGCACCGATTCAGGCAGACGTTTCACGCGTTCCATAAACCAGCGGTCAAGATCGAAGTATCGACTGAACGAACCTGCGTCATCTATCCGAATATCCGCCTCACGCTCGAAGGACCGCCACCCGCCATCATAGACTTCTTTTGCGGGAGGCGCGCCTCTCATGCTGAAATGTCCATGCCCACCATGTGGTCGCCCAGTGTTCATGACATCATCATTCACCAGCAGGTTAGCCGGGAAACGCCCCCTTGCCGCATCATAGTTACCTTGTTCGCTCCGTGGCCTCCGGTCCACGCCGTAGAATCGGTTCTCACGTGGGCCGCTGCTGAAGTCTGCGTGCTTATTCTTCGCCTCAGCAGCCTCAACATCTTGTGCGGATGCAAATGGAATGCGCCCGTCGCCAAGCCAGGTTACTCCTTTCTGGTTCTTCAGCGCTTGTAGAGTGTAGGTCTTCTCGCTCAGGCGTTTCATAGCAACTATTATGACCTCAACCGCGGGCTTCGGATTGAAACCAGCATACGCTCCCTCGAGCGCTCTTGCTTGGCCGGTTGCTGCCGCCGTTTCCAGATGGTAACGCTTCCTCGCCTCGGGGTCATGCATCCAAAGCCGGTCGAAGGACTCTAACGCCCCTTTGAAGACCGTATCTCCTGTCGTTTGTCTGTTCACGAATTCTTCATATCCGGGCTTGATCCCGACCACTCTTCTTTTCGCTCCAAGCCGTTTGTCTACACCTTTTGAGACACTCTGCGCTTTCGGCATCCCAGAGGAAAAAGTCCAGAAGATCGGTGTGAAGTCTACCTGGAAATGAGCCTGTTGCAGGCGAAGAGCCATTTGACTCAGCAGATCCAGCCTAGGCGCGGACATTATGAAAGCAAAGGCGCCTGGCTTCAGCGCCTGCTCACATCCCTTCCATACTTCAACGCTGGGCACGGCTTTGTCCCAGTCCTTCCCCGCGAATTGAAGACCATATGGTGCGTCGGTAACGAGCAGATCAACAGATCCCTTCTCAAGCTCCTTCACTCGAATCGCAGCGTCTCCCTCGAGAAGGATGTCTACGTGACTCACCATTTAGTCAGTCTGCTCGATGTACTGCCGAGCCCGCGGCGACGACATCTGCAAGCGCCATCTTCATCTTTTGAAGATATGCTTGACAAACACCGGCCTTCTCGTCAACCTCACATTTCTGGCCACACACTGAACAAGCTCGAACCTTCATGAAAACCGTGGAGTCCAAGTTTGATACCATTTCAAGTCCGCCGGATAAAGATCCCAAACGTGAATTTCCATGTTTACGAGTAGCCTGTCACACTCGAAGCATCCAAGTCAAGCAGCTTGACATGCCTGAAAAACTCAAGCAACGCCAATACGACGATGTGGTCCCGTCTGAGACAATGCACATGAATCGGCCCGTATGATTTGACTTCAACCCAATCAGCAGCGACAAGCAGCCTCAGATTTGCCTGAATCACCTTCCTCTCCAAGCCTGAGACTTTTGCAAGCTTGTACACTGTCAAGGACCCCTCACGTTCATACTTGGCCAACGCCAACAGAATTCGCAGTCGCGACTCATTCCCTAACAACCGCAACACTTGAGGCCGCCAAGCAGACCCCGCCAGCTCAGACAAGTTCCCTATTGATGCCTTCTCAGAAACGCTTCGAAAGCTGCAAGCCACACCCTCAGCGAATCTGCTTCATTGGTCTGACCGGTCCATTTCCTCTGACGTCTTGTCCGCCTGCGGAGGGTCCAGCAGCTCCCTCAGATGCCTCCAGGCTCGGAAGAGACACGCCTCCCAAGAGCACGATGGCCAACTTGTGCGCCTCTTCAACAGTCAACTCGAGACCTCTCGTGATTGGAACCAAACGCAACCCGACACCGCCATGCTCCGACCTTGTAACCTCAATCGTCACCAACCTGAGTCCGAATCACCAGCAGCCTCGACCATTCAGCACTCATACCCGTGTTTCTGCGCTATGCAGGTTCAATCACGCGCATTTCACTCAGCTGTCTTATCCCAAGCGTTCCACTCATCTGTCGCATTCCAAGCACCTAAGGAACCTCACGCTCGAGACGACGAAACAAAACCACCCCAACCTCCCCCAACAACACAGACCCCTGCCACCCATTCACCCGCACACCACCCACCCCAACAACCGCACCATGCACGGTATCTAGGACTTGGACAGCTCCCTCACTGAAGGCGGTTAGAGGCTGATCAAGCAGCTGGTACTGGCCATACGTCACTTTTCGGAGACAGTGCTTCTCCGCGAGGCGTTGTAGCATCTTCCCCGCGTATGGCTTGCGCATGTGCAGGCCCTTAATCAGATCGTCAGCCACGAACATGAATGGTGCCCGTTGTTGGCGCATCCACTCAAGTACGCTCCGTTCTGCATGAGTTACCCCCCTCGGAGTTTGGACAACTTGGACAAAGTTGGACAACCCGGACGATTCTCTCCGGCCGTCTACCTTCTTCATCGTTCCGTTTTTCCTACTGTCCTATTCGCTTTGCCCTTGCACTATGAAAGCCGTCGTGAATTCTGGTGCAATCATCAATCCGGCTCTGTTTCTTGCTCGTCCAAAGATCATGGTTATAAGGATCGTTACCTGAGGTAAATCCTGAGGGAGCCGACATGCCTCTAGACCCTGAAGTCAGGCCAGACATGCGGTGTCCGCGCTGCAACGTCGCGGTTACCGTGTGGAGGTCAAACAAGACAGGGGACCCTGTATCGTGGACGTGCGGCGCCTGTGGACTCAAAGGATACTTCATCATACGCGACAGCAAACCTCAACCCGTAATACTTCAAACCGCCTGACGCGTTTCATCATCGCTTTGAACTTCCGTCCGTAGCCTCTTTGTGATCTCTGCTTTCAAGTCCGGGTTAATTTCATACCCGACTCCGCGTCTACCGAGTTTCTTCGCAACCGCCACAGTGGTTCCACTTCCCAAGAATGGATCTAGCACAACATCGCCTTCGAACGAGTACAGGCGAACGAGTCGTGAGACAAGTTCCTCGGGAAAGACCGCTACCCCCCTCGCATTTTGTGCGCCCTGAATATCAGTAATTCTACTCTTTTCGACCAAGACGCTTGCGCTCGCTCTACGACTGAACGTTCACGCTGAATCGTTTTTGGGCCATAATCGTGCGTTCCGAAAGCCGGCCTTTCTGAGTTTCGCTGCAACTTCTGCAGAAAGATAGCGCTTGAATGTCATCACTTGTTCAGGATCTATTCTCTCCAGCTTCAGGCACTCAAGAAAAGCTGATTCACTTTCCCTCATCAAGAACTTTGTCCAAGGTTCAAACCACCGCGAAAAGTCCGATCTTACATCTACAATTGGTGGCGCCCACCATTCGAGGAACAAGTAGTACTCAAGCAAGGATTCGATCATTGTGGACTCAGTTTCACTTCCCAAGAAGCGATTTAGAATTCGCCGGTAGCTAGGATCTTCCAATCGACGGCACCACTTTCTTAACTCAAGCCGCGATGGAGTCGTGTCACCCTTTCTTCTTTCGTGTTCTTGTAGTCCTACCTTGGAGGAGAAGTCCGTATGAACTCGCTCTGAAAACGTGGGGTCAGGCATTTTGCGCCCACGCGGGAGTCTCCCCGAACAGTTTCTATGCCACCACTCTAAGCAAGCAAATAGACATTCATGTCCTGTCGGGATGAACGGCGGCACGAGAAACTCATCGATACAGTCCCGTACGGTAAACAAACACTGTTTGAAGTCCTCAAACTCGTGGTCCCAGATAACGTAGTAGTTCCAGTACAACTCTTGGCTGTGATTCCATGGTCCAAGGTAAACTGCTTTTCTGATGTCTCTTCGAATCTGTTCCTTAGAAACGTGCCACACGTATCCGAAGAGATCTATACCAACTGGTCGATACTGCCAATTCAAAGAGGCTGGATGCTCACAGTTTAAGAGGGCAAAATCTACGGAAAAGCCCGAAGTGAGATCGATGGGGAGGTTGCGAGCGTAGTCTTTCTGTTCACTTAGTCCGATGCTCTTAAGCAAGATGGAAAACCGCTCTTCAAGCTGACTCATTTCGAGCAGGCTCTGAGGACTTAAGTTAACACGTTTAACTGGAGGAGGAGTTCTTTGGGTTCGTTCTCACGTCAGGGCTCGGCGTAAGTTGTTTTCTCAGTTCATCTTCTAGGGCTGGATTGATTTCAAAGCCAACTCCACGTCTTCCAAGGGATTTCGCAACTATGAGCGTTGTTCCTGTGCCGAGGAATGGATCCAAGATCAAATCGCCTCTAAAAGAATACAGCTGAATAAAACGGGATACCAGCTCGTCAGGAAACTTCGCTAGGCCTCGCTCATTCTGAGCACCTTCAATATACCAGACGCCCTTCGTGTACTCTTTCCACTGCTCATACGTTAGTTCTGATCTCCCCTCCGGTGCCGGGCCGGGCTTCCGGAAAGTCAGCAAATATTCCCAGTCCAAATGTGTTTTCCCGTCTGTTCGGAGAGCGTCTTCATATCGCACGCGCCTCTGCGCGATTGAGTAGTACACGTTCTTTTGCCAGATTTGCCGTGCCCACAACTTGAATCCTATACGCTCCGCCAATTCAACCCACCTGTGAACGTAGACGTGCTCTGCGTATTCTTCACCCTCCGATGCTTCCTCATTTCCCCACTTGCCGATTGGATCGCCCCAGTTGATGACAAGCTTCCCGCCAAGTGCAAGCACACGGAAACATTCCTGAATAATCAGCTCGACCTGTGAGAAGTACTCGTCAGCCGTCTTTGCTTTACTCAGGTAATCGCTTTCAAATGCAATCTTTCCACCATACGGGGGCGAAGTCACAATCAGCCGCACCGAACCATCCTTTACTTGACTCATGTTTGCGCTGTCAGCTGGACAATAGACCGCAACGGTTTCATCTACAATCGGCGACCGGGTTTCCTTCGGTTTCGGCAGAGCACTCTCTAATTCCAACTTTAGCTTCTGAGGGGATATCCCCTTGTCTAAGAGCAGCTGAACAGCTTTCTTCTCCTTCGCCTTGTCCTTGACCTGATCTAACAGCTCCGCGCTCTGGTTGAGTGCTCTGGCAATCTTCTCGACCCTACGAGATGGAACCTTCCTCTTCTGCTTTGAAATCCAGTTCACGACAAACTTTCGCGCAAATCCATTTTGAATACTACTAACTGCCTCTTCAAGTCTCGCTGAACTCTTTACTTCCTTGGCCTTTATCTTCTCACGCTCAGGCTCGGAAAGCTTCAACACACGAAGCTTCTTCGCGTAGAAAGTATCAAGAGTCAACCCTTTAGTGCGAGGCAACGAGGCAAAAAAGGCGTCAAGTTTCTGGCCTAAATTAATTACCGCGCGGTAATTAATTCCCTTTGGTAGTTGCCCTCTCCTCGCGTTGTATGCTATGGCGAGCGCTTTCTTCGGATCGTTGTTGCATTCCTTGTATTCTGCTGTGTCTTTGAGTTCTGTGTCTATGAGCCGCAGGATGTGTTCTGCTTCTTCGTCAGGTTCCAAGTTCGTTCGGTACGCATTCTCTTCATACGCCTTCCAGAGCGCATCCTTGTCGTTGACGTCAATCACTCTTGCAGGAATTTTGAAGCCCTTTGTCAGGAAAGCGTACCAGCGTCGGCCGCCTCGAAACACTTCATACTTTGGGGAGAGCTTGTGCCCTGCGAATGCTAACAGGGGCTTTTCTTTGCGACTCAATGGTCGGATGCTTATTGGATGCGCTAGATCTTTTGTGGTATTTTCGATGAAGTCTTCGTCCGTTTTCTCCAAGTGCTTTCGAATTGGGTTTGGCTGCATCAGGCGCGGGTCGATGAAGTGGATCTGCCACCCGCTAGGCACCGTTTTGCTTTTCACTTTTGTGCCAGTCAAGTATCAGTCAGGGCGTCTTAGAGAACTGGTATAAAACGCGCCCCGAACTCCTCGCGGGTTCATAGTTTTTGCACTTCTGAAGATGAGACTTTTCCTCCGTTAGCAATGTAGAGCTCAACTTGTACAGCGTAACAATTGCGACATGCGAATTCGTCTAATCCTATTCGGCGGTTGATGAAAAAATCTGATGCGAGTATTTCACAAATGGGACATGGAGCCTGCAGCCGCCCTTGGCTCTTCTTATGTATTCCTAAGGGAAGGCGTAACACTCCTTCTGGAGCAGTGATGTCGTCGCTGAGTTCGGATGGCCGGTAGATTATTGAGGTTTTCCCAATTTTCTCGCCCAAAGGCGTGTTCCACCAGATCTCCCGATTCCATCCTTCTCTGTCGAGATCTTCATGTACCTGCTTGAGCAAGTCCATCATCTTGTCAAGCGGCATGCATTCAGTACGAGGGGATGGCTTAGTCATTTTACGTTCGGAGAAGCGCGTAAGGTTTGAGATGCCTCGTCGATTTTGAGTTGAATGCCTAACTCTTCAAGAGGGATGTTAATTTCCTTTTTCAGTTGTGATTCATTGAAGGTGAATCCTTCAGCCTTCAACGTTGAGAGAAGTTTCTCAAGAGGGATAGGGACTGTTTGAAGTTGTATGAGTCGTTGTTCAGGAATGAATCGTGCAACACGATTGTCGATAAACCATAAATCTCGACCAATCGTGAGGACCCTCATCTTTCCTCTGTCGCTCAGCTTATCACTTGGAGGATCGTTCTGCTGGCTTACGTGCGTCAAATTGTTTCTTCTAACACGGGCCCGAACTCTTCGTTGGTTCATATTTTCTGCACGAATGCTCCCACTGCGTGTTCTAGTCCTAGTTCTGCGAGCGGTATCTCAATGAGTTTTCCGGGCGAAGACGTTTTGAAAATCGCGTATGCTCCACACACGTTACTTTCGAGTCTTGTGATCTTTTCTCTGACGCTGGAGTCCGCGCTCGCGATGGGAAGTGTCCTGAAGATGGTTGGTGCAACAAGCTTGAGACATCCGAACATTGCCCATGCCACATCTCGTATTTCCCACTGTGCCGCGATCGTGCACCTTAGCCCTAGAAAATGCAGCAGCTCACGCGCATTCATTGAGACTGTGATGTTGGTTGTTGCGGCGTTTGGTCGCACGTAACGGGCGTCTTCCGCTTCGATGCCTTGAATCAGAAAAGCCTCCTCTATCTGCCTCGTCAGATCCATCGCATCATCAAAGGTGAGCTGCATGTTCACGCCGTTCATCTGCACTTGGGCGGTGATGCCATCGACGCTTCGAGGTTTGATGTATCCACACCCGCGTGTGATTCGCACGTGTCTTTGACTTTGCTGCGAGTAGGAGGCGAGCCTATGGCGCACGAGCTGGTGGCTGCAAGTTCTAGAGATGTTTTGCAGATCAAACGTGAAGTATGCATGCTCAAGCACGCTGTGGTGCCCCATCTCAAGCGCTTTCTGTAGCAGTGATGCAGTTCTTCCGTCGTCGAGGGCGGGTTCACCGTCGAGTTCCTGTCGTGAATACAAGGTGTGGCTTGAATGAGCAGAGTTGCATGATCGCATTGCAGCCGCACACACGCGCTCCACGTTCGGCACGTATGAGAAAAGAACGACCTGTGATGCGGAAAACGATGGTGGCTTCAAATGGTGCCTTCTCTGACACGTATTGAGAAGAACAGCGCTTCCATGTGGGTCCTGCTCTTCCTGTGGCGGTTCATGTGTCTTGCCTGAATTGACCTGCCGCAACTACAGAGAAGACGTCTTGTGGCTTGGCGTATTCGCTCAAGGTGCCGTTCACAAGAGACGAGGTGGCGACGATATCTGCCGACCAGAACATGCTTGTGACACCGCGGGCATGAAAGCCTACGCGCTCTCTTACGGCGCTTCTGTCCTGCATTCAAGCGTTCTTGCTTTTGATCGTCTCCACCGCGGATGTGGGGGCCCACGTTTTCAGAAAACTAATCCACACTTCGACGTCTCTGTTTCTCGCCGTTCCTTTCGAGACTCCTAACCCGTAGCGTCTCGCGTATTCTCGTGCTAGTTCCACGGTTCCAAGTGCTTCATGTGCTGCCATGAAACGTTTCAGCTGGGGATATTTTTTTGCACAGATTCTGGTAAGCTCAATGTTTACGTCATCAATGGTTTTGAGCGCCTTTGCTTTCTCACTTAAACAGTACTGGACGCTTCTGGTCACTCTCATTTTGCCGGTTGCTAAGTTTCGTCTAATGAGCGGCGTTGTTTTCTTCAGCATTAACGATTCATCAAGGCTCGCAAGCATCTTCGCGATCAGGTCCTGGCTTTGCGGGTTCTCTGGATCATATTTCGCGAATTTGTGGAGGAGCCGCATCATGTCTGCTCTAACATCCTCGAGATGAAACCACATTCGCGTTTTCAGAACAGTTATGATGGACAGTATCAAGTCGGGTTGAATCGCAGGGAGTCTCTTCGATATGTAGTTCGGGTCGATCATGTTACCGCGGGATTCGTTCGTAGCTCACTTGGAACGCGATTTCTGGACTCGAGTACGTTGAGTGGCGTCGACAGAGCAAAAGGCGGTCTTGTGTGTATCAGAAGTTTCTTCTTTCCAAAGAAGAGACAACGTGATTTCTTGAGCGGCCGGTATGGTACACGACTGCAGATTCTTGCCCACATCGCACATTCTTCACTGTCGTTCCTCTTGCAGTAGCTGCAGAACGGCAGACGTTCAATGTAGAACTCTCCTGCCGAGTGGAAGGCCCGATGCTTCTTTGCAAGTGCGGCAATATTCGTCATCATGCCGCGACCCCACTCAGTTAGAACACTATCAACCATGACCGGCCATGTCCGCACTCGTGGTTTGTCCTCTCTCAGTATCCGTAATGTGACGGCAACGTTGAGCCGCAGGGGGACATCTTCCGGGTAGAGTTTCACAGGAATTGTCTTCAATTTGACAGGGTTCCTGAGATCTGGGTACTGAAACAGTACCTCGGCCGCGGGCGTTGTGAGAATGCTTGCGTAGGCGACCGGCTGGTTGACGTATGAACGTGCGTAGGAACGTTTTAGTTCGATTATCTCGACCCAATATGTTTCCGGAGTGCTGCGTCGCAGTCGCAGAATGTCGACTTTTCCACGATATCCAACGAACCTGTTGCAGATGGAAACTTCCTTCAAGACTATTTCTTTTCCCGTCACTAAGTCCGTTTGGAATTGTTGGATTCCATATTCGGTTGGGGTTTTCAGTTCGCCCTGCGCTTTCCTGTGCAACGCGATGCTTTCTCTCATTACATGGTGGGGCCGACCACGAAAACCTTTGAGGCTGAGAAAGTATTGTCGTGGTTCCATGTGAAATGAGCTACCAGGGAGGCAAGTATTTCGCCAAGGACATGTGAGGCATCCTGCCGCATCGTTCCTGAAGAAAGTCCATGTGTGTCGCTTCAAGATGACTGAGGGGATTGGTGTGCTCACAGTTGTGAGCCGATTTTGTCTTGCCAGTTGGCGCATCTTGCGCCTTCTGGGGTGATTACGATCGGGCCGGTTCCTGACTGGTCAATAAGAGCCAATGTCTTCAGCACTACGACCGGCCAGTAGAAGTGAGTGTAGTACATTGCTCTGTTCTGATAGAATGTATCCTTGGGTAAATTCAGAAGCTGCTCAAGCTCTTCCCACAATTCGCGTGGTCTTACTGCTCCAAGTGTCTTGATTCGAGTCCATAGTGTCGTGATATATGCAAACCGAACCGTGTGCGTTTTTGTTCCTGTGCTTGCAATAATGACTTTCTGTGTTGCGTCAATAGCAAGAGTAAGAGCCTGTTTAGGACGCTTGGCAATCTCTGCATCAAGGCTTGTGCAGGGCCGCACGTTAATTGTGATAGCCCTGCCGAGTATTCGTTCGGCGTCCGAAATCTTATGCGCAAAGATCAGGAAGGTGTTCTTTTTCTCATTCGGGTCCCAGTGACTTCTTTTGTCAACTGTTAACGCAACAAGCTGCCGGTAAGAACCATCTGGTAGCCATGTCGTCTTCAAGGTGAAGTAGTGGACCTTGGAGCGCCCACTAATCTCGCACTCACGTTCCGTTGTCAACCTGTTGTGTGGACCGCTCTAATGCCACCATGAAGACCGATCACAAGTCCCTGCTTGATGCAGGGCTTCATCCATTCGCGAACTGTACTTGGGGTACTGCTTATCATGACTGCAAGTTCTGCGTAGGTGACAAGGTTGTCAACACGCCTCGGGTTAGGCGGTGCGGTTAGCGCTGCCATGTAAGCTCGCCGGCTTTTCTCATCAAGACGTAGAAGATGATCCGCAAGCTGCGCTGCTTCGAGATTGCCTGATTTTGTGAGGTACACGTCTCCGAGGTGAAGCTTGTCACCCATTAGCATCACGCGTTTCGTTTCCATCTGTGTTGTCTGAACGGCGACCTCAATGTGCCGGAGATTAAGAGCAGCAACATACGTGTGTTTGCCCAGCCCGTGATGAATGATCCAGAGATGCAATTCTCGGCCACATGCACGCACATCCCCTTCGGAAACTATCGTTCCGTTCGGATGCGAATGGTATCGCCCGATGGTGGGAACGCCCGCCATCTTTGAATACAGCTGCGCCCACAGCTTGCCCCAAGGATGTTCCTGGAACTCTCGTGTGGAATTTTGACTTGTGTTTATGACCGGAAAGATATCGAACGCTGAGTAGTTGATATCCATTGTACCGAGAAGGAAGCCTCCAATCTCATGTGGATACTGTGCATCACATAGTCGGCTAAGCCTTGCATTGACGCTCGGCGAAAGCAGAAGTGTTGGAGTGGAACTCAAGGGCACGTATTGCTTTTGACAACTGTCGCTTGAACCCGAAGCATATCCATCACACAGTGGACGTATTCGCTACAGGTCCTTTCCGTGAAATGAAAGTTCCTCGCAACAGCCGCTTGAATCTTCCCTGCTGCATTAGGCGTGAAATAGGTGATCTTGTGCTTTGTGCACCACTCTAGGATTGCCTTCACATTTTTTTCTCGTTCAGTGTGCGACAAAAGGGGCTAGTGTTCTCTATGCAACGTTTGTAGCTAGTAGTGCGTGTACTTGCACCATGGCCGCGTCAAGGTCTGCTTCTGTGAGCGCCGGGTATGCCGCCTTCATGCGTTCTCGCCAGACGTAGCGAGCTTGTCCGTGACTGGAATCATAATCAACGACGTTCGGAATGCCACGCAATGGATAGAGATACTGTTTCCTCTGACTGCCCCCATCACTCCCAACGAATCTTATCATCAAGTCCTTGAATTCCACAGACTTTGGTGCGACACTGGCTAAGGAACCAAGCATCAAGCGCGTCTGCGACGGGAATCTCTCAACTTCTGTCTTGACGCTCTCAACTTCCTTCTTGAGAACTGCCTTGATGAGATATTCCTTTGGTTCTACCATCACTATGTTCGATGCCCCTTGCACCGCCGCACCGACTTGCCTCCGAATTTCTTCCCTAATCTCATCCATAGAGGGCCCGCTACCTTCTGCCGACTGTGAAGATGATACTTTTGCAGCTTCTTCTCTAGCGATGTTTCTCATGGCAGTTTCGTCAAGCTTTGTGCTGGTCACCATTTGCTTGATCTCAGCAACGTCTATTCCTCCAAGCTTCGCCACTTCTGTCTTCACGATCTTCTTTGCTGCCTCGATTGTCATCGGGCCCAATAGTTGTATGAATGCATCTTGGAAGACCTCGTAGCCTCTCAGCCTCGACTTGGCGCGTTCAACTTCTGCGTGTTCTTCACGTAATGCAGCCATCTCTGCACTTAGTTTCTCTACTTTCTTTTCCGTGGTCTGTTGTCCTTCTCGCGCAGAAGCAAGTTCCTTCGTAAACTTGCGTATTCCACCTTCCAAAGCATCGAGGTGTCCGACTATTCTCTTGCCTAATTCGTTCAACTCTATCCTTCCACCTTTCCTAACAATTTGACCATGCCTGCCAGTCTGCTGTCGAGTTCCTCCAATACAGGAGCCCATTCATCTTCTCGTTTCCCAGAGTCTAATTGCTTGACAAGCTGGTTTCTCTCCTGTTCGAGCTTCGCCGCTTCAGCGGTTTTCGTAGCCGCAGCTTCTTGGGCATGTCGGAGGTCTTGCCGGAGTTGGACAACTTCTGCAAGTGTGCGTTCGTGGTCTTTGGAGGACTCACTTTGCTGTATTGGGAACAGTTCCGTGATTCGACTGTGGTAAACGCCTTTGTGTTCGTCAAAGGCAACCAGTCCATGTATCTTGCTGTTAATTTCACTCACGTACGCAGTGACAGTCTTCGGCGCAATTCCTAGTGTCGGCGCGACTTTCTCAGCGGCACTTGGACCACTTCGTTCAAGGAATATCACTAGGTCGCGCTGCTTCTCACTTAGAGGCTTCAGTCGATGCTTAACAATGTCTTGTTCCCAGACCGATTTTTCTTCAGGTGCGCCCGCTCCTGCAATTGCAACTTGGCGGGTTAGCCGTTCTATCTCAGCCTGTTGCTCTTTGATGGTTGCTTCGAAACGTTCACGGGCCTTCCGATCAGCTGCCTTCTCCTTCTCTTTGAGGCCCTCGAGAGCTTTCTGATAGCGGACCTGTGTCTGCTGCAGTTCCGTCTTGAGATGGCTCAGCTCCTTCCGAGTCTCTTTCGGGATTACTGGCACCTTCAGCTTCTCTTCGCGTTCAGAACGCAACCTAGCTATGTCATCCTTCATCCGCTTCTGCTCAGTTTCCTCCAAACTACGAATCTTGGCGACGTATTCCGTCATATCCTCACGTCGGAAGGTTGCCTCGATTACGGTTGGCTTGATTCTGCCACCTTTTGATAGGAGTATTTTCTGATCAGGAATCTCGACTACTGCCGGCGTTTCAACTATGAACCCGGTTACGAGAAACTGCTTTGCAGCTTTCAGGTTCTTGATTACTTTATCATGCTCTGTTTCGATCTTCTCCGCGTTGCGAAGTATTGCCTGACGATCCGTAGGGTTACCTGTTTTCCCTATGAACCAGTTGCCTACCTGGCTTAGCACGTTCTTGCTAGTCATGCTTGAGCGTTGGAAGATGCTGACGAGGATGAAGTTGTATCCTCTCGCTTGGGTAGCGATACTTTTCAAAATCTCTGACGACGGGACGAGTTCACCTTCAGGCGCAAAGACCGAACACTCTTCAAGGAAGATGACGCATGGGGCAATTTCATTGTTTTTGCGTGCAAGGAAGAGTTCTCTCAACAGATGTGCAACAATGATCGCCTGTACTTCTGCTGAGTATCCGCCTATGGCAAGGATGCTGGCCTGGCCGGGTCTAGCAAGGAGCTTTAGTGGGGTCTCTTCGGGTGCAAATATGTTCGTTGCCATGATTTTCTCGAACGCTGGAAGTAGACTGTATTCTTCTAGCTCGTAGAGGCGTGTGTAGAGCTGCTCTAGGGTGTAGTCTCCTTTTGCTCGGAGTTCATCTATTGCCATGTACAGCGCTGCGAGTTCCGCTTTCGAGAGCTGCTTCTTCGTTACTTCCCTCAGGAACATACTGAGATCATCAATGGTGATGTTTTTGCTGGTGATTCTGAACGGGATTCCACGTGTGGCATCGGGCGAGAAGACGACGACTTGCCCCGGATATCTGTCGGTGAAACCTACGTACTCATCATTTGTGTCAACGACAACGTATGCGTATCGGACACCATTCGGCGCAGATGGCTGCTTAGCCAGACATTCAGCCAGTAGCTTTGCGGCTACATTTCTACTCTTTCCAGCGCCGGTCGTGCCGGCTATGCCAACGTGTCCGAGAAAAAGCTTCTTTGAGTCTATGATGCAATTTTTGGCCAGTTGCAGCTTTGTCATGGTTGGTCTCGCAACTCTGTTGCACTGCGTTGATTGGCTAGGGATTCTTCTTCCGGTATTTGCAACATGACATCAGCAGTGATTCCCGCGTGATGTTCACACAAAGTTTTCCATTCGTTCGGCCGTGCCATCAAAGCAAAAATGCCCTGGATACGTGCTTTAGTTTTCTGCACCAGTGCCTTACTCAATGCTACGTACATCCTGTAGTCTCGAACCATGCCATCTACGAGAAGTATGGAATCGTTTCGTTGAATCACATGCCTTGGCATGTAGAGATACATTCGCAGGCCTCCTTCTGTAGTATACTCTGCTTCAATAAAATCCGGAACTCCTCTTTCTCTTTCTGTCTTGGCAATCACGATGTGAATGCTAAGCCTGCAGGCGATGATTGTTGCAAGAGGCACCCCATCAACGCTGGGCGTCACAACCTTCGTTATGCCGCTAGTCTTGAATTCATTGATTGCGTGCTGAGCTGCTAATTCCAGAATCACTGGATCTGTTACGATTCGTGTCGTGTCCACATAGCCATCGCTATCTCGTGCAATCTCGTTTGCGATGCGATCGGACAGATGGGCCACGCTAAGAAGCTGACGAGTTAGTTGTTCAGCACGCGCTAGGGAGGGCAAGATGTGCCCTGCGTCGTATCGACAGAGTTCACTTTCGCTCAGGCCAGTCACTTTCGCCAGTTCGCGGTACGTGTGATTTTCCTTAACCAAGTGGAGAAGCTCAGTGGTTGCAAGCGTGTATCGCATCGCAGCCACATGAGTGAATTCTTCTCTCAAACTCTTGTGTCTTCCCGTCTGCCAAAAAGTAGCTTTGTCGTCAGAACCAACGTTAGCTGTTTATGTCGGATGAACCCTAGGTGTACTGCACAGGGTATGCACCGGTACCGTGCCCGTTTGGTGCCAAAACTCGTTTTGGCTTTATGACCCCATGTTCGGAATGCGCGGTGGGGCGGCAGATCTGGCCGAATCATCTCACCGCAGCTCAGGCAAGGCTTGGGTGGGCCTCGAATGCGCACGATTCTAGGTCGTTTCGGCATCTAGCCAGAATTTTTTGGTGATCGTCCGAGGAATTTGTTATGGGTCTTTGTAGGCAATTAGATGTTTCTCCTCAAGCAAGTTCCTCGTCTTTGTGGCTGCCTCGTGAATCGTTCCAAGCAGCAGCTTCATCTTCTCAAGCAGTTCCTTCATCTTTGCTACTGCCTCGTTATCATGAACGCCTGGGCACACGAACTTTCCACTCGTGAAAAGCAAGAAAACTGCATGTGGGTCCTCCATACGGTATATCAGTCCTGGAAACTGTTCTGGCTCGAAGACGACTCCATGGAGTCTAGTCGCCGCCGCTTCTAGGTTCACAAAACCGCCCAAGCTCCCCGATACAACTACATTGGATATCTTGAACACGGGCTTGTGATCTACAACAATACCATGCGCCTTCAGGTCTTTCATGAAGTGATAGACGAGCGCCGTCGTGTCCTCAACGGAACTCTCGCCTGGGCACACCATTTTGCCAGTTGAGAAGACGAGAATGCATGGATTTGCTTCGCTTTTCTCTCCCTTCCTTCCGAAGGTAAGTCGTAGGCCCTTCGGATACTCCGGAGGCGGCGGCCGGTAGATTATGGCGGGGAAGTGTTCAGGCACCGTGGTACCGGGTATGGAGATTATCCTGCTAAGATCCAGTTTGCTGTCAACGGTCGCTGTGATGACGACATTCGCAACAGTCGTCGATATTGGAGGCTTTGGCATTCCTAGTTGAAATATACCCCGAACATGATCGCGGGAGAGAACTCCGCATTCATCAACTTGCGATACACCGCACGGCACACGTCAAGCTCCGACCGGTACGACCAGCATGCACTCACACTTCCAGAGTGCTTCAGGACACGACGAGGCGAGCGGCTCATCATCACCTTGGCGCTGGTTCGGTCCCACAATGGAATCTTCTCTCGACCAAGTTGCCGCTTCTCCCTCACTTGGCGTCTCGCCTCATCTGACAAGCACGCCAGACGCACACAGAACCTGCGTGCGTCACCGCAACTACTCATCCGCCTCATGAGCTGGCTGACTATCTCTTCAACAATCAGTGCGATCTGCTGTTTCCAAGCGAGCACCATTCCAGGCTTTCGAACAGTCAACATCACACAGAATTTTCCCAGCCGCTGATAAGAGACAAGCGCCTGCCACAGGCGGTTGGTGATATGCACTTTGGACCTGTACACATAGCGTCGTAATTCACGTGCGAAAAAGCAAAAGTCCTTCGCGTCTACTACAGTCATCATGCGTGTGGATGCGCCTAACAGTCGAAGATGGCGAACTGTCGCCATCATTTACCGACACCGTCCTTCTCTGTGCTTGTCTGCTCATGACTGTCAGGCCGCATCTCCTCGACATGGAACAGATACCCGCTGAGTTTCTGATACTTGACACTCCCGCCGCTAACGTTAATGAAGCCCTTCGTTGCTCTGAACAGTTTCTCGGTTCCACGTGCAACAATGACCCAGTTCCATTCAGTTGCGCTCGGGTCTAATTCAGAAGAACTCTCGCGTTCTCTTTCAGTCAAACCTAATCGAGAAACAATGTAATGTAGGGACGGCGGGTAAGAAAGAACTGGCGCGTTTTTGCACCGTCAACGCATGGTCTCGCGCAATATTTGCGCCAATTTGACTCTCTCTGCGACTGAAGTCGGGAGCTTGCACTCGTTGTGTGTCATGGTCAATAGATCAATGGATGAGAAAAGTGTCGTCGCATATGGGCAATGTTACCGTGTCAGTTGTTCCGATCACGTGATAACCAACAACACGGGCGCCATGTTCGTACAGGTATATGCGCGAGATGAAACCCCCTCGCAGGAGCCAAGTCAGAGCTCTCTTCATGACATCCGGGGAAAATTTCAGCGCCTTCTCAAGCGCCTCACGTGTCAAAAAACTCTGTGTAACGAGACATAGGAAAATTGAGATGCGAGGGTCCTCGAGCTGACTAAGCAGTCGCGCGAAGTTCTGCCCGAGAGTCTCGCGACCATTCGTTTTTCTTTTCCCCTCGTCTTCATTCTGGCATGTTTCAAGCGGCAATCAAAGACACAAAATTGGTTCACAACTGCGCCTTGACGTGTTCATGAATCATCGCTGATCGGTTAAAAGTAAAACCCTGATCACGCAGAATGTTAATCGACCGGTGTAATTCATACCCCCCAGACGTGACAATACGTAATCGTTGGTTTGCTCCTGAGAAGCTCCTGAGGCTCCAAGAAGCTCCTCAGCGTAGATTTCTTGGCGATCGTTCGAGAAAAAAGCTCGGAGGGAGAAGTCGACTTGTTTTGAGGTCGTGAATTGATGTTTGTTCAGATGTCGTCGTTGCTGAGAGAACCTCGCAGCTTAGTGTTCAGCAACAGTGTTTGGCGAGGCCCTGCGGAGGAGACTTCCTTGATGTTCTTTGCCCTCACGTTCTGAGAGAAGGTCATGGATTTCGCGGAAATTCTCTGCCAAGTACTTCAATATGCTTTCACGCGTTTGTGGCTTCTTGCTTTCAGAGGCATCCCATATGGCAGGATAGATTTCCTCGCGGTAGATTTTGCGTAGAGCCTCAATGTTCTCCTTGCTG